>Ga0206813_1152_pt1 | contig 13456 bp, 10 predicted proteins | sample Alteio_BWOrgCont_92_FD_152856 | JGI IMG/M metagenome (GOLD analysis project Ga0206813, IMG submission 152856) | Enriched cells from forest soil in Barre Woods Harvard Forest LTER site, Petersham, Massachusetts, United States -... | ecosystem: Environmental > Terrestrial > Soil > Temperate forest >...
GCGATAAGTATGCAATTCATCCAAAACGATATATTTCAAATTCTCAAACAAACGCATCCATCGCGTATGGTGCGGCAAAATTCCCGTATGCAACATATCCGGATTAGTGAGCACCACATGCCCGCGCTCCCGAATCGCCCGCCGCGCATCCCCAGGCGTATCCCCATCGTAAGTAAACACCCCAAACGCTTCCGAAAGCCGCGAACTCAAATCATGCAACTCCGCAAGCTGGTCCTGCGCCAGCGCCTTGGTAGGAAAAACATAAAGCGCCCGAGTATCAGGATTCTCAAGAACAGAATTCAAAACCGGCAGGTTGTAACAAATAGTCTTCCCGGAAGCGGTAGGCGTAACCACCACAACGTTCTTCCCACCCCGCACCGCCTCAGCAGCCGCAGCCTGATGCGTATAAAGCCGCGAAATCCCCTTCGCCCGGTACGCCGCCAAAAGCTCCGCCCGCACCCAAGCAGGCATATCAACAAACGAAGCCTCCCGGGTAGGGAAGTGCTTAATAGCCGTAAGCACCTCCCCAGTAAGGTCGCGTTCAGCGAATACTTCAATCGCCTCGCGCACAGCCTCAAGAGAAGTTCGCCCCCGCACAGCCAAAGTCTGTCCCACAAGTCCCTCCAACCCGACGAGCGCCCAAGCCCAAAAGAGTCTTCGCTTTTTGTTCGCTGAGACTAACACGCAGTAAAAACCCGCGCAACCAGCATTTATACGTAGGGCGCGCCAGCCCGGAACCCTTACCTCTGGCGTCCCTGCCGGCTCTTACGACCCACCACCCGCCAAAACCGCATCTCACGGCCGGACCTCCACGCAAAGCTTCGCACCCCTCTCTTCGCCGTTCTCCGTAATCTGAAATTCGAAATCTCCGATTCTCTGATTACCACTCCCCGAAAACTTGACACCACCCCCACCACCCGCTAAAAATTGTGCATGTCCCAATCCATCCTAATCTTCGATTTCCAAAGCAACGAAGAATCCGCCCAAGCCGCCTGGCACCGCCTGGAATCCTGGAAAAAAGGCTTCCGCCTGGGCAACAAACTCTCCGCAAAATTCGAGCGCACCCTAGAAGAACCCGCCGCCGAAGAAGAAGCTCCCAAGAAGTCAAAAAAGAAGTCCGAAGCCGAAGAAGACTCCAGCAAAATCCGCCTACTAGTCCGTCTAGCCTTCAGCGATCACGAAAAACTCTCCTACACCCGCTGGCTAGACCGCATCCCCACCGAAGAACCCTTCAAAAGCGCCAAACACGAAATCCAAAACGAAAACGACGAAGGCTACGACAAAGCCCAAGAACTCTTCGACTCCCTGGACTAGCCGCCGCATCAAGTAGCGCTGGCGTCCCCGCCGGCATCTTACGAAGTAACCGTAACCATGAATCCAAATCACGAGCGGCCTAACCAACGCGCTAGCCCCTGATCTTGTGGCAACTTTGTTGCGTCCGGCGCGGCCGGAGAAGCGTACGATGCCGTGCGCAGAGCTCTAAAACCGGAAACCTGCATGAATGCGAAAGCGTCAAATCCAGTCGAGGTGTATTCTATCGAGAGAGGTAGTCAATGAGCGCCGTTCAAATCGATCAGAAGACCTATGAGATGCCCCCGCGCGAGGGGATCAGCGTCGCGCATTTTCTCACCGTCGCCGACGTCGAGCGCTCCGCTCGCTACTACGAAAAGGTCTTCGGCGCTCGCATTCTGACCATGGGCGACGGCAACGCTCCTCCCTACCTTCAGCTTGCGAATATCTGGATGATTCTCAACGTGGGGGGCGGGCCCACGCCAGATAAGCCGACGGTATCGCTCAGCGTCCCCGACCCGAATCACATCAACAGCTTCATGAATTTCCGCGTCGCGGATATCCAAGCATGCTACGAATTATGGAAAAGCCGAGGAGCCGAGTTCCTCACGCCGCCAATCCCCAAGTACGGCGAGATTCGCTGCTACATCCGCGATCCTGACGGTTACATTATCGAAGTCGGACAAAGCACCTCCCTCAAGTACGGTTAACGCAAGCTAAGATTTCCGGAAACAGATTCGATTTCAGAGAGGAGAACAAAATGACAGCAAAAGGAAAAGTCGTAGTCCTGGTCTCGAGCGGCCACGGCTTGCCATTGAAAGATGGAAAGGTTTATGCCGGCGCCGGCTACTATCTCAACGAACTGACGGTTCCGGTTCGCGCCTTGATGCAGGAAGGCTACGAAATCACTTTCTCCAACCCCCAAGGCAACACGCCGCAAATGGATGTCAATTCAGCAGTCCCCGGTTTCTTCGGCGGGGACGAGGCCAAGCTTCAGGACTATCTAAAATTCAAGGACAGCCTGACTGGGCTCAAGAATCCAACGCGCATCTCGGATGTCATCGCATCGGGCCTCGATCAATATGACGCTGTTTTCGTCCCCGGCGGCCATGGCCCAATGATCGATCTTCTCGATGATCCCGACGCTGGCATCGTGATGAGACACTTTCATCAAACTTCCAAGCCCACGGCAGTGCTCTGCCATGGCCCCATTTCACTTCTCTCCGCTCTTCCGAATTCGAAGGAGGTGGTCGCAGCGCTGGCCGCGGGCGATGCAGCTGGAGCGCACGCAAAAGCTCAAGGATGGATTTATTCCGGATATAAGATGACCATCTTTTCGACGGCGGAAGAGCAGCAGCGCGAGCCGCTAGAGATTGGCGGCAAGGTCCTCTTCTACCCAGACTTCGCCTTGAAGACAGCGGGCGGTAACGTAAGCGTGGTCGCTCCCTGGCAGAGCTACGTCCTTCAAGATCGCGAGTTGATCTCGGGACAGAACCCGTTCTCGGACGTAGCGCTTCTGAAACTTTTGCTACCGGCGCTCGAGGGGAGAAAAAGTGCGGGGGCTGGCGCATCATGAGCCGGATCAAAACTTCGGAGTTCCGTGGGCGATGCTCCCCCTTCTTCGCGGCGGAGCCGCGGTTTACGGTGGGAGCCCCCACATTTATGTGGGGAGGAGCGCTTTAGCGCTCCGAAAAAGCGACTCGCCTAAATATGCGCTTTAGCGCTGGGAACTTTGAGGTCTGTCCGTCATGCAGCTTCCAAAGCTTCTTCGGAATCCCGGCCCGAACTTAGGACGCCACCGATACATTCGTCCGATAGACTAGTCGTCACGCTACTGTCAATATCGCCCTAAACGCTCACTCGCTCTGACATCGAAAGGACTACCGGATGGATGCCACGAATGGATCGAAAGAGACCACTCTAAGTGTGAACGTTTTTACCGCACCGGGAAAGACCATGGTAGGCGAGCGGCCAAAGCCCTTAGGCGAACCCTTCGGCTTCGACCCGATGACGTCCACTTTAATCTTCGGCGAATTCGACGCAGTGCTGGTGGACGCAATGACCACGGTGGCTGAGGCCGAGGCTCTCGCCGATTGGATTGCTCTGCACAACCGCAACCTCGAGACCATCTATATAACGCACGCCCACTTCGACCACTTCTACGGCCTGAGCATTCTGCTCGACCGTTTCCCGGGCGCTCGCGCAATCGCTACGCCCAACACGCTGAAGTCCATGCAGATGTCTTTCTCTCCCACAGTAGAGCGGCTGGCCCGACGGCTCTTTCCCGGGCAAGTGGCCACCAAGTTGGTTCCACCTGAGTCCTATGAGCGCGACACATTCACTCTCGAGGGCCACGAATTGCGCATCATCGAGCAAGGCCGCACCGATTGCCCCGATTCGACTTCGCTATACGTTCCCTCCATCGGCCTGATCGTCGCGGGCGACGTGGTCTACAACCAATGCCGCATGTACGTCGGCGACACCACCCCCGAGAGCCGGCAGAATTGGATCGCGGCGCTAGACCGGTTAGCCGCGCTGAACCCGGCGATGGTTGTCGCCGGTCACAAGAAACCCGGCGCGCCCGACTCCCCCTCGACGATCCAAGACACCAAGCGTTACCTGCAGGACTTCGATCGCTTGCAGAAAACCGCGAAATCCGACCAGGAACTCTTCGATCAGATGACGCAGCTATACCCGCATTGGGTAGCCAATCAGTCGTGGTTGATGTTCGGATTCCCGCAGCCATAACCCAAATCAACCATTAACCGCGCCGCCCAATTTCCGCATCTCGTACTATTCTATTAAACCAATCACCGCTGTACTCTCCCCATCGGAGCGCCACAAACGGAACCAAAACCATGACCGCACTCCCCGCAACGAACTCACCCAGCGATCCCCGCCCCGATATCGCCACCCACTCAAATCCGACTCAGCAATCCCCAAAATTTTATGCAAAAACCCCAGTTTCTAATCGCTACACCAAACTCATTAGGAATCCCCGCAACCCATTGAAAACAAACAGCCGGCCCCATTTTCTAATCGCGACAAAAGCGGCACTTTAAAATGCACCCTCCGCATAAATATTCATCCGCCGCCATCCGCCTCCGAACCCCAAAAATCCTTTCCCGCCCCACCCACTCCAATTTTCGCTATAATGAACCGCAATCAATCCATACTTCGTTTTGGGGCGAAGCCAAGCATGCCGTCGCAAACCCGCACCAAAGTTTCGAGGTTCGATGCCTCGAAATATCAGGGCCTGGACCGCGCCGCGTTAATCCGTATTTACCGCACCATGTTCCTCTCGCGCCGTCTCGACGACAAAGAAATCCAACTCAAGCGCCAAAACAAAATCTTTTTCCAAATCAGCGGCGCAGGCCACGAAGGAATCGGCGCAGCAGCCGGCCTGCTGCTGAAGCCAGGCTACGACTGGTTCCACGCCTACTATCGCGATCGCGCCCTAGCCCTAGCGCTAGGAATGACGCCGCTAGAAATGCTGTTAGAAGCAGTAGGTGCAAAAGAAGGCCCAAGCTCGGCAGGCCGCCAAATGCCCTCGCACTGGGGCGACAAAAAAATCCATCTAATCACGCGCTCCTCTCCAACAGGCACGCAATGGGTCCAATCCCTCGGCGTAGCCGAAGCCGCCGGCTATTACGATGAATTTCCAAAAGCCCTGGAAGAAGCCAAGCGCGCCCCGCTAGGCGACGGCGTAACTCACGAGCCAGACGAAATCACGTACGTCTCCGGAGGAGAAGGTTCGACCAGCCAAGGCGAATTTTTCGAAGCCCTGAATATCGCATCGAATCGCAAACTACCTATCCTCTTCGTAGTAGAAGACAACGGCTTCGCCATCTCCGTCCCAGTAGAAGTACAAACCGCCGGCGGCAGCATCTCCAAACTAGTTTCAAATTATCCCGGTCTAAAAGTAGAAGAGTGCGACGGCACCGAGCCGCTAGAAACCTACGGGGTCTTCTCAAGAGCGGTAGCCCACTGCCGCGCCCGTCGCGGTCCCGCGTTAATTCACGCGCACGCCACCCGCCCCTATTCGCACTCGCTCTCCGATGACGAAAAGCTCTACAAAACCGACACCGAGCGAGAAGAAGAAGCTCATCGCGATCCGCTGCCGAAATTCGCCCTGTTCCTGGTCCGCGAAGGAATTCTGGACGAGCACGAAATCGAAGCCCTGGAAGCCGAGGTCGATCGAGAAATTCAGGACGCTACCGATCGCGCCCTGGCCGCCGAGCTGCCGGCTTGCGACACCATTCGCAACAACGTCTATTCCCCTGACATCGATCCCACCTCCAACGAATTCGAGTCTGAGCCGCAACCAAACGGCGCCCCAAAAACAATGGTCGAAATGGTCTCGCAAACGCTCCTCGATGAAATGGCCCACGACGAGCGCATCCTGGTCTTCGGCGAAGACGTAGCGGATGCCAGTCGCGCAGAAACTTTGCCAAAGGTAAAAGGGAAGGGCGGCGTTTTCAAAGCCACGTCGGGCCTGCAACGAAAATACGGCTCGACGCGAGTCTTCAACACGCCGCTAGCCGAAGCCAGCATAGTTGGACGCGCGATAGGCCTGGCCACGCGCGGCCTAAAGCCAGTCCCAGAAATCCAGTTTTTCGATTACATCTGGCCGGCGATGATGCAGATCCGCAATGAGCTGGCAACAATCCGCTGGCGCAGCGCCGGCACATTCAAATGCCCGGCAGTAATCCGCGTACCGATCGGCGGCTATCTAACCGGCGGCGCCATCTATCACAGCCAATGCGGCGAAGTAACGTTCACCCACATTCCAGGCCTAAGAGTAGTAATGCCATCAACAGCATTAGATGTCTGCGGCCTGCTACGCACAGCAATCCGCAGCGATGATCCCGTTCTGTTCCTAGAACACAAACATCTCTATCGCCAACCCTACAATCGCTCCCCATACCCAGGTCCAGATTTCACCATCCCGTTCGGCCGCGCCCGAGTAGTCCGCGAAGGCACGGATGTGAGCATCATTACCTATGGCGCGGTAGTCCATCGCGCCGAAGTAGCCGCCGCCGAAGCCGCCCGCGAAGGCGCCTCCACAGAAATCATAGATCTACGCACACTAAGCCCCTACGACTGGGAAGCCATAGCGACAAGCGTACGCAAAACCAATCGAGTAATCGTAGCCTACGAAGACACCCGCGCCTGGGGCTACGGCGCAGAAATAGCCGCAAGAATCGCCGACGAACTATTCGAAGATCTAGACGCCCCAGTAAGAAGAGTAGCCGCGACAGATACGTTCTGTGCCTACCAACCAAAACTAGAGGACGTAATCCTCCCGCAAACCGCGGACATAACAAACGCAATCAAAAGTATCCTGGAGTTCTAAGTAGCGCCGGCGTCCCAGCCGGCATCTTGCGACGAAGTAGGAAGATCGAAGCGCAAATCGAGGCCGGCGCACCGAAGCCGCAAAGCAGACGAAACTTTTCGCCAGCCGATCTCGTATACAATAAAGAAGGAAGTAGGAGGCCCCAAATGAACTGCTGCAACTGCCGTCGCGATATCGCCGACTATTCCAACTTCTGCTATTTCTGCGGCGTCCGCCAAGCCCCGCCCACCCCGCAAGGCCGCAGCCCCTGGCAAGGCAAGCGCCTAATGCGCAGCTCCACGGATGTAAAAATAGCCGGAGTCTGTGCCGGCTTCGCCGAATATCTAGATTGGGATGTAACCCTAGTCCGTCTACTGTGGGCCGTTCTAACAGTAATGCCAGTCCCAGTGCTAGGCGTAGTAGCCTACATAATCAGCTGGGCGGTAATGCCGGTAGCCCCGCTTCCCGTGGCGCAAACGGCGCCAGAAGCCCCGCCGCAAAGCGTAACCACGTAGCGCGCTAGCGCTTCTCCCGCGCAGCCCGCCGCGAAATTCCGCTGCCACTACCAACGCCATAAAGCAGGTGGTCCAGCGAAATCAACCCAGCCCCCACCGCCGCCAAAGCAAACGACCCAACACAAAGCGCCAGCGGCATTTCGTAATTATGCACATCCAAAAAACTTCCCTGCGGCAAATGCACCCGCCAAATCGCAATAGCCATCTCGATCGCCAAGAGCAATCCAGCGATCCGGGTGAATAAGCCAACAATTAAAAGTAATCCACCAAAGAATTCCAATACTCCAGAAACATAAGCAAAGTAGCGAGGAAATCCCATATGCCCAAAAGCATCCAACCACTGCCCAGCATGCCCAAACAATTTCGGATAACCATGAAATATAAAAATAGCCGCAAGCCCAAGCCGCAAAAACAGCAGCGCCACTGGCTTCAATTTCTCAAGAAACGCCATCCAGTCACCTCATAAACCCAGCGCAAATTGTAGCAGAGCCGGCCATCGCGGCGCTGCGCTTCAAATCTCACGCGATGACGATATTGCTTTGTCAGGGTATGACTTCAGTCATGCCGCAGCAGCATCAAAATCAGCACGGCTTTAGCCGCTGAGGTAAGTTTTTATATTTTCACGCGGTCTCTCTAACTTACTAGCTCGGGTATAAACCGAGTGTATAATAAGCCCCCGCAGCAGCACCGCGGACAGCCAGGGAACCGGGCCGCTAAGGCATCCTCAGAGGAGTCAGTGGGCCAACCGAACGAAAGCCACCCAGCAAATCCAAGACCCCGCTCTACCAACGCCCGGCAAGCCCGCAGGCGCTCTTGGCGAATTGTCTTCATCTATGCAACTGTAGCGGCGATACTAGCCCTCGGATTCGCCTCCCTCCTCCGCGCCGACACGCTCTCGGGCACCGTAAGAGACTCATCCGGCGCCGTAGTACCCGGCGCCCGCATAGAAATGTCAGGCGGCAGCCTGACGCAACCGCTCGTCCTAACCTCCGATGATTCCGGCAAATTCGCCGCGCCCAACCTACCCCCGGGCAAATACTCGGTCCGCGTCACCAAAGAAGGCTTCGACGAACTCGTCGCCACCGTCGATCTAAAAGGCAACATCGAGCTGCCCTTAAGCCTGACCATCGCCGCGCAACAAACCCAAATCACAGTCACCGAGAAAAACCTGGCCTTCGCCAATTCCGACAAGGTCTACCGCGCCCTGCGCGACGACGGATTCGGCGACAGCTTTCAAGCCGTCGATTACACCCTGAACATGGATGCCGGATGGTTCCATTTCAAATCCGGCACCTTCACCTTCCTCGCCGCCGTCAACGGAATCAAAACCGGCGCAGTCTTCGTCGGCGAAGGCCACTTCAAGTTCGAGCCCATGGGCCGCGTCAACCAACACGACCTGGAGCGCCGTACCGGCAGCCCCACCGCCGAAGAAGATTTCGGCGAAATCGTCTTCCGCTTCACCGGAGACCAAGCCAGCGTCTTCACTCCCGCGCTCGGCGCAAAAATCGAAACGCCGGCCGCCGCTACGTCCGCGTTCCAGCACTGGAAGGATAAAGTCCGCCACCGCCACGAAATTCCCGAAGGCTTCACGCAAGCGATTCTCGAAGGCGAATCGATCGACAATGTGGACGCCGACGTCCTCGCCGCGGTCTACAATCCGAATCACCATCCGTCGTTTTTCAATTCCTACATCCGCGGCAGCAAGCACAAAGATCTGCGTTTTTTTCTGCGCGGCCGAGTCGGCGCGCTGCCACAGATGGATTCGCCCGAAGAAGTAGCGCTCGTCAATATGAATGGCGGAGAACTCGACGATGGCGTCTGGAATTCCGAGCACTTGCTCTCCGAAATCACCGCGCACACCTCCAATTCGCGCGAAGACCGCCGCCTGTTCGCCACCAAGCGCTACGAAATCGAAACTGTGATCGCCAAAAACGATCACTTGCACAGCCGCGCCATCATTACTTTCGAGCCGCTAATCGTCGGCGAACGCGTAATGAAATTCGCCCTGCTGCCGAATCTACGCGTCACCCGCGTCACCGACCAAAATGGCCAGGATCTGCATTTCATTCAGGAAAACCGCAAAGAAGACGGCTCCTTTTACGCCATCCTCGATGAGGCTCCCGTCATGGGGAAGGAACATTCGATCGCCATCGAGTACGTCGGCGATAAAGTCCTCTTCAACGCGGGAAACGGAAGCTATTACGTCGCCGCCCGCGAATCCTGGTATCCCAATCTAAACGGCTTCGGCGAAAAATCGATTTACGATCTCACCTTCAAAGTTCCGCCCTCAAACGTCGTAATCAGCGTAGGCAAGCTCGAGGGGCAAAGCACTGAAGCCGGATTCGCCGTCTCGCACTGGGTCACGCCAGTACCCGTCGCCGTCGCCGGATTCAATTACGGCCAATATAAGAAAGTCGGCCTCGAAGACACCATCACTCACTACGAGCTGGCCGGATATTATTTGGAGGATTTGCCGGACAGCCTGAGGCCCTACGAAGACAGCGCGTATCTAGGCAATATGTCCCCGGGCGGAATGACGAAATACGCGCTCGATCAAACCCGCGCGCAAATGCAAGTCTGCACCGAATTTTTCGGCCGCGCGCCCTACAGCAACATCTACATCACTGAGCAACCCAATTTCGCGTTCGGACAGTCCTGGCCCAATCTAGTGTATCTGCCGATTTCCGCCTACATCGATTCCACGCAGCGCTGGCTTTTATTCGGCCGCATCGATGCAAAATTCACCGGCTTCGTCCAGGAGGTAACGCCACACGAAGTGGCGCATCAATGGTTCGGCCACGGCGTAGGCTGGGCCTCCTATCACGATCAATGGCTTTCCGAAGGCTTCGCCGAATTTGCCGCAGGATTATTTCTGCAGCAAGCAGTAGGGAAGAAGTGGCAGAAGGATTACATCGATTTCTGGGAGCGCCAGCGAGTCCGCATCCTCGAGAAAAATAATTTCGGCGTCGCGCCCAACGATGCCGGCCCGCTCTGGCTGGGCACCCGCCTGATTTCGCCGCGCACCCCGCAAGCCTATCAAGGCGTAACGTATTCCAAAGGCGCCTACGTGCTGAGCATGCTGCGTTCGCTGATGTACGACGATCACGCCACCGGGCCGCAGCACGAGCAGCCTTTCATGGACATGATGCATGACTTTATGGAAGCCCATCGCGATTCGCCCGCCTCCACCGAAAGTTTCAGAGCCATCGCCGAAAAACACATGCCCAAGCAGCTCGATATTCAGAGCAACGGCCGGCTCGACTGGTTTTTCAACGAATGGGTCTACGGCACGCTCGTGCCGCGATACGCCTTCAAATACGATCTGCGGCCCGGCGACAGCGGCAAGACGAAAGTTCAAGTTGAAGTCACGCAGAGCGAAGTGGACAACACTTTCGGAATGTTCGTCCCCATCTTCGCCGATTTCGGCGCAGGCATGCAGCGCCTGGGCCAAATCGAGATGATCGGCAATTCCACCCGCCGCGTAGACTTCATCCTGGATCGCGAGCCAAAAAAAGTGGCCTTAAACGCCTACAAAGAAGTGCTCGAGCGCTGAGATTTCACGCAACGGCGGTGCGTAACACAAAGCCGCGCGTTCTAGCATCCATCGCTCGTTTTCCGCGTTACACTATTGGCGAGAGATTTATTCCAATTTAATGAGCAGGAATTGAATGGCAAACGTTAAAACGAAGAAAGGCTGCATCGGCATTCTAACCGGCGGCGGCGACGTCCCCGGCCTAAATCCAGCCATCCGCGCCGTAACATTTCGCGCGCTGCACGAAGGCTACGAAGTCATTGGCATCCGACGTGGCTGGGCCGGGCTGGTGGATATCGTTCGCGACGAGAAATTCGATAACAGCGACAACTTCCAGCACCTCAACGAAGACGTCGTAAATCGCGCAGGCCGCACCGGCGGAACTTTTCTACACTCTTCGCGAACCAATCCCGCGCGCGTCCGCAAAAGCGAAGTTCCCGACCACCTGAAAAGCAGCTACTCGGCTGATAAAAACGATCTGACTCCCGAGGTGCTGAAGAATCTCGAATGGCTCGGGATCGAGAATCTGGTGCCCATCGGCGGAGACGACACGCTCAGTTTCGCGGTTCGTTTATATCAAGAAGGCGCGAAAGTCGTCGGCATTCCGAAAACGATGGACAATGATGTTCCGGGGACCGACTACTGCATCGGCTTCGGTACCTGCGTGACTCGGACGATTGAGATGTCGAATAATCTGCGCACCTCGGCAGGCTCGCACGAGCGCTTTCTGGTGCTGGAAGTTTTCGGGCGTTACGCCGGTTTTACGGCCGTCGTTCCGACCATGGCAGGCGCAGCCAACCGCTGCGTGATCCCGGAATATAAATTTAATATCGAGCACCTTACCGAATTGCTGGTTGCCGACCGGCAGAAAAACCCGAGCCACTACGCCACCGTGCTCGTCTCAGAAGGCGCGATGTTCGAAGGCGGCGAAATGGTCTTCGAGCGCGACGCCACCGACGCCTTCGGCCACAAAAAGCTCGGCGGCATCGGCGATCTCGTTTCCGAGCAAATCAAGCATCACTCCGCGAAATTCAATAAGGGCAAACCCATCGACGTGATCAATCAAAAGCTTGGCTATCTCGTTCGCTGCGGCGATCCCGATGCCATGGATTCGATCGTGCCCATGGCGTACGGCAATCTCGCCCTCGATCTGATTCTCAATCGCGTGCATGGCCGTCTGGTCGTGCTCCAGAACGGCCGCTACGACAACATCCCCATCGACACCGTCACCGCCTCGAAAAAAACCGTCAACATCAAAGGAAATTACAGCACGGATCGGCTCCGTCCGTTGTACGAGAGCTTCGAGATGAAGCCGCTATTTCTGGTGACTAGCGATTAGGTGTTTCAAAATTCAGAAGAGACGTGCAGCACGATCGGCGAGCTCTAGCAGGGCTTCGAGTCAGATTCGAAAGTGCCACGCAGCAGACTTTTGACGACTTCGAAATCGATTTTCTTCGGATTCTTGAAGCGGATGCAGCCTTTGCCCGCGTTGCAGCCGCTCAAAGCCGCACGGTGCGCATCCACAACTTCCTTCTTCAAAATGTAGAGGGATATATAGTGTTTCTGACTGGCAAACGCGACTTCCATCACGCCGTTCCGCTTATACACCGGCATTCCATATTCAATTTCTTCGCAATAGTCAGTTAGCGTTTCGCGGCAAAGAGTTCGTAACTGTTTCAGCGCGGCACGATGTGCCAATGGCGCCTCGGCTATGTAAGCGCTGGCGCTCGCGATGGTTTTTCGTTGCATCTGGTGTTGAGAATATCGCGAACGCGTATCCAAACGAACGACTTTTGCCGCCGCTCGATGAGGTAAGATATTTGTTCGAGTTGAGGTGCAAGTGATGTCCGCTGTCTGGCCAACGAATCCAGATTTGAATATCGCAAGCGAGCCCTCTTGATTAAGCGTCTCGTCCTCGGTGCTGGGTTGCTTTGCGTGATCATCGGAGTCGCGTATTGGCGGCTCCATGGCAGTCCGGCGCCGCTTGAGACGGTTTTTGCCGGCTCGCGCAAAGTCACCGTTTGGAGCAGCAATGCGCAGGTGCGCGAGCCGCTCGACTATGCCAGCTTTGGGGATCGATTCGAAATCATCAGCCGCACCGGCGATAATCTGCAAGTTCGCACGGCGAAGGGCATCGAGGGCTGGGTCGCCGCGCGCGACGTACTCCCCGCTGATCTCTGGCAAAAAGCGCAGGCGCTCACCGCCGATGCGAAGTCGATGCTGGTGCAAGCCGCGGCGCACACCAAAGTGCTTACAAATTTGCGCATTGATCCGGGCCGCGACGCCCAGCGCATTTTCCAACTCGGCCGCGATACATCTATCTCGTTGCTCGAGCGCCGCGTCGTCGATGTAACCTCCACGCCGCCGCCCGGAGCCGCCCCAAACTCATCCGAAGATGACGCCAGCGCCGGCGAGCCTGCCACTACAAAAAAAGAAGATTGGCTGCTGGTTCTCGCGCACACCAAAGATCAAGGCGATTTCGCCGGCTGGGTCGTCGGTCGTTTCGTGGCCATGGATCTGCCGGATCCGCTGCCGGACTACACGGCGTCCGCGGGAATGCGCGTCACCGGCTGGCTCGAACTCAATAAAGTCGCAGGCGCCGGCGGACAGATGCATCCGCAATATCTGGTTTTCGGAACACACGGGCCGGAAGGCGACGCCTGCGATTTTTCCACGTTGCGCGTTTTCACCTGGGGCGCCAAGCGCCAGCGCTACGAAACCGCCTACGTCGACAGCAATTTCTGCGGCCAAATGCCGGTGAAAATGACTCCCGCCACGCAGCCC
>Ga0206813_1154_pt1 | contig 13231 bp, 21 predicted proteins | sample Alteio_BWOrgCont_92_FD_152856 | JGI IMG/M metagenome (GOLD analysis project Ga0206813, IMG submission 152856) | Enriched cells from forest soil in Barre Woods Harvard Forest LTER site, Petersham, Massachusetts, United States -... | ecosystem: Environmental > Terrestrial > Soil > Temperate forest >...
GCAGTGACGTCTGCTAGCGGCGGGGACGACGACAGCAGGCTGGCCTGAGGGCGGTGCTACCGCGCCCGATGGCGAGATTGATTTCATGGATGCTCGGGAGAGGGCAGTTTGCCCGTCAATCGTTTCTCTCCCTAAATTCAGGACGGGCTAAACATGTAGATGCTTGTGACGAAGATCATCAGGACAGGGGTTCAACTCCCCTCGCCTCCACTTTTTTGGCCCATCCGCTAATCAAATTTCAGAGAGCGAGGACGGCGCCCGCCGAGCGGAGGGCGGACGGCGGCAGCGAGGTGCGAAGTGCGAAGTGCGGACGGCGCCGCGATTTTGGTTCCCAACGCTGAAAGCGTTAAATCATTCAGCCCAAGGTTGCCCCGTTTCGGAGCTACCTTGGGAAAACATTAAAAAACCTTACCCTGAAAGGGTTAAAGAAGCGCGCCGCCGAAGGAAGGATCGAGGTCTTCTGCGCTAGCAATCATGGCGGCCCGCCGTCCTTCTGTGGGGCCGCCAGACCAATCGTAGTTCGGCCCGGCGAGCGTTCACCGATGTTCACCAAAGTCATTGATGTCGGCATGAAGCCAAAATCAACCATTTTCAGCCATGTCAGCGCCGCACTCGTCGCAGAAAAAGCCGCTGGTGGGCAGATTTGGGCGGGGTGATTTTTTGAGAATCGGCGGGGCGGTTAACGCTGTATATACAGGATGTCGAAACTTTTATGCTGCCAAGCAGGAGATATGCTGGTTAAACGAGAATGTTATCCTCAAAGCCCTCTGTCCTTCTTGTCGATGATGAACCAGGATTTCACCTCATTGTGGGGATGTCTTTGCGTGAAGCTGGTTATTTCGTCGATGATGCGAATGATGGTGCAGCGGGTCTGCGCATGTTTAAGGAGAGATCATGGGATCTGGTGATTACAGATCGCGCCATGCCAGGGATGGAAGGAGAACAATTCGCGGAGGAAATAAGAAAGATTTCGACTGATGTTCCATTGATTCTGATCACGGGATATCTCGAATCTAACACCCGCGCAGATTTGTTCGATGAAGTCCTTGAAAAGCCTTTCACGAGAGCTGACCTGCTGGCCGCAGCGAGGAGAGTTCTCGACAGGAAGCACGTCGGTTCCGTGTGCTGAAATGGGCGTTGCGTCAACATTTCACGCGCGGACCCTCGAAGAAAAAGCCGCGGGCGGGCAAATTTGAGGGGGCACGGTTTTCAGCCCGTGTTTGGCCACTACTTCAGACGTTCGAGAACCATCAGAAATTGATCTCGATCCGGCCGGTGAACAATATCGACGGGCCGCTTCTTGCGCCCCCCATTCGAAACCCACTTCAGGGTATTACCTTCCAGCGAGTAAAGCCCTAGATACGTCTTCCCTCCAAAAGGTCCGTTAATGACGTGTGCGTCGATGGTTTTCTTGGTCGAGTCGATCTCGTAGGTTCCCTCGCCGAGACTTTTCCCATTTCTCGGATTTCGTCCGACAATCTTTGAAGGTGTGATCGTCAGCTCAATTGTTCCCGGTTCGCCCGGCATACCGCCGGCCCACACACCAAGGATTCTCTGCTTGTCGATCTCTTCACCGTTCACCGCCAGGCTCGCCAGCATTACACAGGAAATGATTGTGAATGCGCCAAAGAAGCATCGATGTTTCATCGTCATCTAGGGGAGCTTGGCTCGGGGCGTTGTCAACTCTGCTTTCGTGCGAAAACTCTGGCAAACCTTCCAACCGGAGTCGATGTGGTGTCGGCTTCCTGTTCGCTCTTGGCGCCAGCTCGAATCATCGAACTCTTGATCCTCAAACGCGCGGCCCTCCAAAGATAAAACCGCTGGCGGTCAAATTTGGAGGTCGCGGTTTTTTGGCCGGTCGATGCTGGGAACCACAATTAAGAATTCCTGGATTCTCTCACGCCCACTTTTTACCAAGCTCATCCAGTCCCGCTTTTGCCAAATCCTCCGGACTCATGACCACCTTGAGTTCCACGTCGGCGTTGAACGTGAGAAACCAGGGTTCAGCCAATGACGGGATTTTGGATGCATCCGGCAGATCGACAATGAGAATGCAGGAACGCTTGCCATGCTGCTCGGTAAAATAGACGGCTTCCGGTTTTATTTCGTCGAGAATCCGCCGGAGCTTTGCACCCACTGAACCATCTCTGACGGCGGCATTGAATTGTTCGTGAGGAATGGAGACATTGAGGAGGATACGCATGACCAGATTGAAAGAAGGGAACTGTTCAAATGTCGCCACGAAAAAACTCCAACGACTTTTCGGACTGATGCTGCCGGGTTTCGCTGGAGTCGCGATGAACATCAGCCCGCGGGAAAGGATGTCAACGGATGAATACGGGCGTCAATCCTGCCTCTACGGATGCAGGCGGTAGCAGTGCAATCCTGCGGAACTCGGCAATAAACCGATGGAGGTTCAATTCCTCAGCCGCCGACACTTTTCTTCGAGGTCAATGGTGTCCTCACGACAGAATCGATGCTCCCTGGCATGTCCCGCACAGTTTCCTCCCTCCAAATCGTTTCGAATTGAATCGGCAGAAGGCAATCACATTGTCCTCCAATTCGACTCCACAAACGTCACAACCGGGCTTGGAAGGGATCTTCTGGCATTTCTGGCACAATTTCCTTGCTCCAAATCTCTTCGAGTTCAGACGACAGGAATTAACCACTTTCGTCTCAATCCCGACTCCACATGCATCACACCAATCAACCGGTGCAAATCTTGAGTGAACATCGACCGAATGTTGCGGTAAACAACCAGCGCTCATTCTGATTGTATAAATGCTGACCCGACTCGTTTAGAGCGTCTTAACGTAAATCGGACCGCCTTTCGGATCTTTCTTCGGTTTCAAGTCCTTCACTTTGACTGGAGGTTTCGCTTTCGCTGGTTTCTTTTGAGCGGCCATATTCTTGATTATTTGCTGAGTTTGCTGATGATTTCCTCGGTGGGATTGAGTTTTTCTCCTTTGAGAATTTCTCTTTCCGCTCCTTTACCATGATTCATGCCACGGGGTTGGAGCATCCTTGTCTTGATCTGGGCAACACCGCTTGCGGATCGTGTGTCAGCGCTTGTTAGTTATTGAGTGACTGCCCTTTAGACTTGCAAGGATTCATCGGGTTGATGCCAGGAGATTCAGGCGGTTAAAGCAATGCATCGCAATGGCGTGGACTCATTGTGACGCCATAGGTGGCCCATTTCTGGACCATTGCTGCTCATTTTCGATGGCCATGAAGAAACTGGAACGAACCATTGTTTCCACCCGCTTCCCTGATTTGGTCTGGTGTTCATCCTCCCCACGATCTCGAACCGCTCCTGAGCAGATGCGCTAGGTGTGGATCGGCTTCCAATTGTCGTTGAATCGTCTTGTTCATGCCCGTCTTTAAAAGTCGGAAGCTTTAATTGCCTGCTTTGGGAGACTTCCGCTCGACCCTTTGTCTAGGGTAATCGCACTCCCAATTCCATAACCTCCCGTTCGGCGAACCGACAAATAAGTGGTGGCTTCCCCGTACGTTGCTTCTGGACCGAAGCGATGGAACGAATCAAACAAATCTACGCCCGCCGCATATCTCAGAATATATGTGCCCTCCGAGATGCTAACCTTTGTTCTGCGGCCGCCAACGACATAGATGGTTGCTACACGCCCGCCCTTGACGTTTATGAGCTTCACTATATAGCTCGTGTCGGAAGACGACTTTATCACGAAGTGACTCTCTATGTCCATTGAGCCGGTTATCGCCACTCGATTGATGGGTGCGGCTTCTATTTTCGGTAGTTTCCGGCTTTTGTCTGCCAGTGGCTTTTCGCGCTCGATTTGTTTTTCCCGTTGTATTTGAGCCTGACATGCAGTCTGGCTTTCACGAGCTAATCGCATCGGCGAGTCTGGATTCGTGAAATAGGCTGGGGCATACTCCTTATATACGTCATAACGTCGCCAAAACTCCTGATTTAGTTGCGAATTGGCATCTGCAAGGTCTGGAAATGATGCCACCGCACGGTCCCGTGAGGTTGAGACATCGGTGGAAGTTTGCGCGGGAGCCACGCCCTCGCAGATGCAAAATAATACCACGAGCACTACTACGCGTTTGATGTTTGCGATCATAGGAGTGTGAATTCCTGCTCCATTTTTGAGGAATAAAATGTTTTGCCAGGCGGAAAAATTTACTAGCAAGAGATGCGCTACGGTTTTTTCGGCTCCAGCGGAGCTAAAAGAAAAGAGTTTCGAACGAATCGAAACCCTCGCCTTTTAATTTAGCCCCACAGAGAAATCCAGCAATCCATGAAGTGCTTTCGTCCTCTTCGTCAGGTCATTCAGGTTTCCCTCTTTGAGTGCCTCGGTGAAACTGTTGAACAGCGACCAGACGTTCAGCGGAAGGCGTCAGGTCTGAACCTTTGACATAGGCGGCGAAATGCACTGTCGTTTGTCAAATACAACGTCGCGTGCGAACGCCATCACCTGATGATGTTCGCCCGGCGGAAATGGCCCCATGCGTTGAAACGACTTAGATGTCAAATGTTGAGGCGTGGCCCCGGGGGCCAGTGGTCGCAACGGACCAGCCGTCTCTGGTGCGTTCGATCTTGATGTGATTGAGGACTGGCAGCGTCGTGCGCTTATTGATGACCTTGCCGAGTCCGATGAGAGCCGGTTTGAGTTCTGCTACCGGCAGATGGATTTTGTTCATGGATTTTTCCTTTTTGGTTGCTGTTGAAATGAAAATGCCCATGCACCGGTTGAGATGCATGGGCTGTTGGATTCTTGGACTTGCTTTTCGATTGTGCCTGCTCGACATTTTTCCATGAACCCGCAAGACCGAACACGCATTCTGCTGATGTTGTCCGCTATCGGTTTTGCCTCATGCGTTGGTCAGCCCCCGAAGACTCCCAATAGAAATCTGAAGCTGGAGATAACGAGGCGGGCGCATACAAATGCGACGACGTATTTGTATCGCGATATGGGTGACGGCAGATAAACTGAGCGATTTTCGCGTAGTCAGAAAGCAAGTTTTCCATCGCTACTCAGCGGAAGGCGTCAGGTCTCAACTTTTGATATGGGTAGCGAAATGCACCGTCGTTTTTCAAATACAACGTCGCATGCGAATGCTATCACCTGATGATGTTCGCCCAGCGAAAATGGCCCCATGCGTTGAAGCGACGTATATGTCAAATGTTGAGACGCGGCCCCGGGGGCCAGTTCCTGACGGATCATTTCCAGCTCTCATTCTCCACATACCCGATCTGCACATAAACAAACGGCGGTTCACTGTTCTGCCGTTCGTAAATCTCCTTGAAGCCCCCATTGACGGGGACCTCGTAATAATCGGGCGCAGCAGTCGCCTCAATGACCTCTCCATCCCTGCTGCCACCGATGAACTCGATTGGAAACGTGCTTTCAGGCATGGCGTAATCTTGGACGCATTACAGCGCGCGAGTATTCAATCGTAGGGCATCCTGGCGAGGGAACACGGATTCTTTGGATGTGATGGTCACTCACGCTCGGCCACCGCACACAAAAAAAGACTCCAACGATTTGTGCCGGTGGAAGTGCCGGGATTCGCTGGAAACAGGATGAACGTCAGCCCGCGGGTGAAAATGTCAACCCGGATGAATTGAATATGCGGCATCAATCTCCCGTCTATGAATGCAGGCGGTAGCAGTGCAATCCTGCGGAACTCGGCAATAAACCGAGCGAGGTTCAATTCCTCAGCCGCCGACACTTTTTTAAAATCGACTTCACCTGTTCACCTCAGACGATTCAATCTGGCATCCCAGCCAGACGCGCTGGCATCTTGTTGCCGCGCATCGGACCCGAGCTCGTATGGGGAAGAGAATTTTACGGCCAGACGCGCCGAGTTCCACGATGCAAGTAGGGGAATCGCCACCCGAGAACCACCGACATGAAAACAAAAATTACTCTGATGTGCGCCGTCGTCGTTTCGATGGCGGTAGTGGAAGCGGGATACGGAATCCCGGCGCCTTTCGTGTCCTCTGATGCCGGGGAGTCGCGAACCGCGGCGAACAGCGGCCCAATCCTTCTTGCATCGAATGTTGAATTCCAGCGCAAAGTGCAGACACAGACTACACTGATCCAGCACGAGGCGTCAGAGCGCCGGCGCAAGATTCCGCAGAAGCATGCGGCGGCTGATGTCGAACAGAAGAAGGAGATGAAGAAGAGGGTCCGATAAATCGGGCGGTGAATCCAAACTTCGTTTGGAATTTAAGCGGGAGCTGAATCGATACTGGGTTCGTATCCATTGTTGCCTTGGTCGGCCCTCACGGCGATCACGTTGGCGCGTCGCGCTGACCAGGCGTGGTTGTGACGATTGCGATGACGTGGATCATTTGAATGGCGGCAGCATGTCCATCCCACGAAAAGAGCTCCAACGACTTTACGGACTGATGCTGCCGGGTTTCGCTGGAGCCGGGACGAACATCGACCTCTGGCAGAGAATGTCAATGGGAACAGATCAGCGAGCGAAGTGAGCACGAATCATCGAAAATGTGTATTTTCTAATTGACATGCCGTAATGCTCTCAAACAATGGAGATTCGGTGGCGTAGGAAGTTGAACTTCGGGAAGTGACCATGAAGCGGACGACCAACAGAATCAGCGGCAGCGGATCTCAGAGGCAGCATAGAAATGCTGCCCAAATCCTCCGTGCTTTGGACGAGCGATTTTCCAGCGTCAGGGGAACACGAATGGCCCTCAAAACGGTTCTGGTGCCGAGTGTGAAAGCTCAATCATGAGCATTGAATTCCACATCTTCGCGTCCAGCCGAGACACCGGTGTCGAGCTGGAGTTGCCTGGCAATGTTTGCAGGATCGCATTTCTTTCGATTGGCGAGGCTGCTCGGCATGCTCGGGAGCATTCGGATGGAAAAGATGGGACAGTCGTGATCCACGATGAGGATTTGAGCCGGGTGAACCGCATTCCTCTTTAGACGCCCTCTTAGTGAAGCCCCTCCTCGTCCGGCTAACAAATGGATTCAACGAAAGCCGCCTCTTTGAATGAAAGTTCTGCTCAGACGCCCTGCCGTATAAAAACATCTCCCGCCTGGCATCCCGCCCTCGCATTTGCCGCCACTCTCGCATTTGCCGCGTGTGCGCCGCTCGTTTCCCACCAGGTTCCTTTTCGCGAAGCGGATTTCGCTGCGACTCAAGGCCACGGCGCCGGCTCGGTCATTGGCCAGGTCTCCCTTCCCATGAGCAATGGTTTCTCCTCGCTCATCGGGGTCGATGAGAAGCCCGTGCTGATGCCCGTCACCGCCTACACCGACGAAATCATCCAGAAACAGTATGTCGAGGGGCGCAACCTCGCCACAGGCGATCCTCGCTATGACAGGTATCTGCGCACTGTCCAGGCCGACAGCATGGGTCACTTCGCTTTTCATGGAGTCCCCCCGGGAAACTACTATCTCGTTAGCGGAGTCGAGTCGAGTCACTGGATCTGGAACACCGACCAGGATGGCAACTTGTATAAAATCACGATTGTCAATCGCACCCCGCTTTTCGCCCGCATCTCCGTCCACAACGGGCAGATCGTCAAAGTCGCCAATTGGACCAAGGGCAAGTCCAAAGAGTTATAACTCCCCCCGGCTTGCCCGGATTCGCACCCGATCGAAGGTCGTGAGCCGCGCCAGTAGCTCCACTTTTGCGCTGGTTCCGAAGTTTTGTCGTGATAAGCTGGGAATGGGGATTATCGTTGTGAAATGTCCAAAGATGCCGTTAAGAGCGCCTTCTGCCTTTTTTTGGCTTTCGTTTCCTTCGCGCCGGCGGAGTCGCCATCTCCATCCGATGAATCCCGTCTTCCACGTCAAGTGCAACGGATTGATGGCGTCTTGGTTCCCGTCCCGAGTGAAATCTTCAGCACGCTTGATCAGTTTCACGATGCCAACTGGCAATCCGTTTTGCGCCCGGATTTGGCGACTCTGCAACCGACCGGAAACGCAGCTCAGATCGCGCTTTCACTTGGCGTCATCATCGGCGAGGGGTTTATTGCGGTTGCTGCGGAAGATGGAACAGAGGTGCAGAACCTCGGCAAGGCCGCATTCAAGTTAGCACGCGCTTTAGGTGTGGAAAAGTCCCTCCTCAGGCGCGCAGCTAGTATCATCGACCACGCCGGCAGGAAAGAATGGGCGGCGGTTCGTAAAGAATGGTCGGCTGCGGACTCGGATCTCAAAAAGGCCATGATTGAGATTGGGAGCGAGCCGCTGTCGCAGTTGGTCAGTCTGGGAGGTTGGTTGCGCGGCGCCGATGCGTTGTCGGATTTGGTTTCCCAACACTATTCCGCTGTGAATGCCCAACTCCTGCATCAGCCGCTGCTGATTGATTACTTCGGAAAGCGCCTCTCGCAAATGGGGAGAAAGATCAGGGCGGATGCGGTTGTGATCGAAACGGAAAAGGGCATCATTCAATTGCGGCCGTTGATTGGGATCGAATACTCAAAACCCATATCAGAGCAAAGTGTGAAGGAGATCCGCAACATTGTCGCGGGTCTGGTCAAGGCCATCGAGAGAAGAGCAAAATAAGTCAAACTCCACCTCTCATCAATCCCGCTGGCGCTCAGAAGTCTGCCCGAACTGCTTGAGGCGAAGATCAAGAAGCCGAAATCAGTGGTTGGCAACGGTGATCTCAAGAAGCCCGATCTTCGGGAGTTGAAGTCAATCCTCGAGGGACGGCTAGACAAGACCTTGAATATCCGTGGCGAGGGATACGAATCGCGCTCACTTAAGGTCATTTGAAAAGGAAAACCGCGGATAATCCCGCGACTGCGGGACTGTAATCCGCGCCCGTCGAGCCTTGTGGGGTAGGTGCCCTTCAACAACCGCTCCCATCGACCCGGACGCGTACCCCGGCGATCCCGACTGGCCGCCAAAGCCGCCGGAGTTCTATAAATCCGGACCGGCCCCTGACGAACCGACCGAACCCGACGCCGGCCCCGACGGCCCCTACGCCCCGAGTCCGTCATCCGGCCTTCCCATCACCTAATCCCACAACATGACTTATGAATAACCCTGATTAGGTTGGATTAGCCTGGATGAGGTTGGACCGAGCCTCCCAGGGTAGGTGCTGGCGGCGGTCCAGGAAAGGGGCGAGCCTCACCCTGTCACCCTGTCTCCTCGTCTCGCTCTCCGGTCTCCATCAATGGCGCGGCTTCTCGATAGAGGCAAACGCGAGGCAGGTTCTTTGACATTTTAAATACCGCATTAGCGGGACGACCGGCACGCCGCTCGCGCGGAGCCTCACCCATGGGAGGGCGAGGCTCCCGCCGAGCCATGGAAATGAGAAACATCAAGCCTCTGGCTGAGCCCAAGCCCTTTTGGTAAAGTAAAGTCATCCCCGATGAACCGCTTTCTCCGCAAATTTACCCAATCGGCGTTGACAGCCATCGGCCTGGCCGTTGCCCTGATCGCCGATGCCCCCGCGGAAACGCCGGTCGATCCTCCAAAATGGATTTCGCAGGTGCCCGTCCTGCGCTCGGGGAACGCCCAGTCCTTTCAGTTTCGGGCCAACCTCGACATGTTTGGCTTGCGCTTGATCGCCTACGTCTCGTGGAGTCCTCCGGATCATCGGAGTGTGATCTTGTGCGACGGCAGTGATGGGCTTCCGCTCGTGATCGCGGTCGATGGACATGCGTGGCTCTACGATTTGGCCAGCGGCCAAATTCTCCGTTGTAAACAGGAACCCTCATTCGAGATGTTCGCGAAGGATGACCGTGTCAACTTTACGTGGGGCGTTAAATCGCAGGACCAGGCAGGCATCATTCACGTGGACTTTGCCTCGATATTTGGCCGGAAAGCCGACGATCTCCGCGCGACCGAGGATCGCAAGGGCCGCGTGGCCGCCCTCACTGCCAGCAATTCCCAGGAACTGCTGCGCGTCACTTCTTCGAGCCCGCCTCTGCCCACGGCGGTCCTGTTCATCCTTCCCAAAATGGATCCTCCCGGCCGCATGGAGTTCGACGCCTTTCAATTCGGCGCTCCGCTTCCGCCGTGGCATCACCCTCTCGATACGGATGCGCTGGCGAAGGACGTGCCCTTTTGCGACATGGAAGACATGAAGGATCTGCCGCAGGACAAGCAGACGCTGCTGGAAAAATTCAAGGAACTGCTGGCCGCCGGCGGGACCTTTCTCATCCGCCCAGCCATCCACGACCCGGCCGCGCGCCAGAAGCTCGAACAGCTTCCCATCAAGGTCAATTTCGACCAGATGAAACTGCACGAAAAGTTCCTCAGCAAGGCCTGGCTCCGGGCCTTGGAACGCCAGGGGAGCGACCCCACGAAATTCGCTCCCCCGCTGCCTCCCGAGTGAAGAAAGTAACTTCGGGCGCGGCAAGCTGAGTTCGATTGCGGGATGCAAACCGCCGTTGGGCGCGCGATGCTAACAGTTTGCAGCTGAAGCGATAGAACGCCGTTCAAAATGTCGGAATCGAAGGTTCCCCATAGCTTTGGGCTATGGCGCGGTTTTCGCAAAGTATTGGCGTGACCTGAATTTCTCCGGTAGTGGAATTGTTCGAGGAACCGCTCTTAACCCCGTTTGCGACGATCGCGGTTCTTCCAACCGCCGAAGAAAGACCTATTTACCATGGACAAAAAGCAAGACGAGAGCAGGGATGTTTCCGCGTCCAGGAACGCCTTGGATGCCAATTGGAATGAACGGAAGCATTTGGTGGAGCTCGAATTCGAGCTCAGAGGCAAGACGGAAGCGTTGATCGAGGAAAACGCTCCGCGGGACAAGATCGACAATGCTCGGCGCGAAGAAGCGGAGTGCAGAGCCTCGCTCACGAAGAACAGCGATCAATACGAAGCCTTGGTGACGGCCTGGATTGGCGAGGCATCGAAGGAGAGTGCAGCGCCATTGGCGTGAAGAGGGTTTCGGCAGCGGGTTCGCCCTCTAAGGAAAAGACGATCCGTCGGGCAGCATGCCATGTCGCTGCAAGATTGCATGCCGGCCCGCCGTTTTATGGAGCAGGAACCGCGGGAGTCCGCGAATCCGCAACCACGCATGAAACATCCCTCATTCCACCTGCCGGCCCTCTTCGTCGCGACCGCGTTGCTTTGCTCCTGCGAATTCGCGTCGGTCGTGCCGCGCAGCGTTCCGTTTGACGAGACGGCTTTCGTTCCCTATCGGGCTTCCGGATCGGGCGTTGTCGCAGGGCGCGTGGCCGGTGTCTTTGACGACAAGCAAGCCAGAGTCGCGCAGCATGCCGCCGTTCGGTTGATGCCGGATAACGCTTACACGGAGGAGATCGAGCGGAAAACCTTTCGCCAAACCGAGAGCCTTGCGCCGCCCGACCCTCGCTTCTCAAGATACGTTCGCGAGGTCAAGACCGATGGCAACGGCAATTTCGCGTTCGATCATTTGCCTCCGGGCAACTACTACGTCACCTGCCGTTTTACCTGGCCCTACCACACCATCGATCATACTGTCGATCCCAGCGTGGAATCTGACAATATCGCGGAGCAAACGCTCTACGCCAAGGTTTCGGTCGGACGCGGGCAGAGCGTGAGAGTGCAAAGCTGGAGCATCAGCGAGTGGTTCGCTCTGCCGGTGTCCACGCCGTCATAAAGCGGCGCTCTCCGGGCGTCCATTCTCGGATCGAACTGCCGGCGCCTGGTGTCACCGCATCCCACGCGTCACGTCGGCGAGAGAACATGGATCGCCCGGCTGGCGATCTGGTCCCTCGTCCTGGCGCTATAGGCCGCCATGTGCGGAGCTACTGAATGCGCTTCCAACGCTTCGAGGCTCTCCCACTTCTCGATCACCACGAATGTATCGGGTCCCATCTCCGTCTGGAACTTGAGCGCCGGGGCGGAATCGACGCTCGGTTCGTACTCGATGCATCCCTGCTCGGCCCTCACGGCGGGCACATTGGCCCGGAACGCCTGCAGGACGGCATCACGCTGGCCCGGTTTGGTGGTGACGATGGCGATGACGTGGATCATTGGGTTTGGCGGCTCCTCATGCCCCATCATCTCCATTCCACGAAAAAGCTCCAACGATTTTGCCGATTCAAATTCCGGGATTCGCTGGAGCTGACAGCAACATCGACCCGCAAATGCGAATGTCAACCTCTGGGTGAATCAACCCATTCACGTGGCCCGATTCATGCGATCCATGGGGTAGGCGGCAGCAGTGCAATCCTGCGGAACTCGGCAATAAACCGAGCGAGGTTCAATTCCTCAACCGCCGACATTTATTGAACTCCATGATGTCGCCAGCGAAAAGCTGATCGATTCAGTCAAAGCCTTCCGGGACGATCTTCCTATTTGGGCAAAGCCGTTTAAAGAGTAGTTCAGTCATCCTCCTCCGCCCCTTCGAATTATTTGAATTCAACCCGCGCGCATGAAGTTTGTGCTCGACATGGTGAGACTTGTCGGCAGGGGCATGCTTGTGAACACAAAGAATACAATGGCGGCTCCTCGGATAGCAGCCGCTGCGATCGGCGGTGCATCCGGATCGTCCGAATCCCGTCGCTCCCGGATTGCCCGTTTCCACATGCTCGAGGCCAAACCAACCCGGTCAGCCCGGCTCGATTCTGTTGACGGCAGTGCCGGCATCGGAGCGATCCGTTTGGCGTCATTTTGTCCCGACCGCGCCCGTGATTCCGTTTAGACGGTCTTGCGGACATGTGCGCTCTCTGGTCTTCCTCTTGCCACCGTCCCCTGATTGAACCATCGTTCGAACGCCATGTCCCTTGCCCCCGCTCTCAGAATCGTCCTCTATGAAGGAAAAGGCGCCCAGCCGCTCGAAGCCGCTGAACGCTACCAGACCCTTGCTTCCCTGCTCGAACGCGGGTTCGCGGTGACGAGCGCCAGCGGCGAGCGCGCGGTGGCGCCCGCCGACGCTTCGCCCACCGTGGTTCTCGGCCGTTTCGGCGGCGCGGTCCCGGACGTGGAGGGAGCGCTCACGCGGGACATCAGCGGCATGGGCGCCATTCAGATCGCTGAAATCGTGGAGGCCACGCGCGCCGAATCGGGCGCGGCGAAACACGGCGAATGGAAGCCGTGGTTTCCGGTGATCGATTACGATCGCTGCACGAACTGCATGCAGTGCCTTTCGTTTTGTCTTTTCGGAGTTTACGGCGTGGACGGCGAGAAGCGCATCCAGGTTCAGAACAACGACAATTGCAAAACGAATTGTCCCGCCTGCTCCCGCGTCTGTCCCGAAGCCGCCATCATGTTTCCCAAGTACAAGGCCGGCCCGATCAATGGCGATGTCGTCAGCGATTCCGACC
>Ga0206813_1155_pt1 | contig 13228 bp, 12 predicted proteins | sample Alteio_BWOrgCont_92_FD_152856 | JGI IMG/M metagenome (GOLD analysis project Ga0206813, IMG submission 152856) | Enriched cells from forest soil in Barre Woods Harvard Forest LTER site, Petersham, Massachusetts, United States -... | ecosystem: Environmental > Terrestrial > Soil > Temperate forest >...
CCGATCTGGCCCGTGGCGAACTGGCTCGAGCGCGAAATTTACGACATGTTCGGCATTCGCTTTGACGGCCATCCGGATTTGCGGCGCATTTTGCTTCCCGAAGAGTGGGTAGGATATCCGCTGCGGAAGGATTACGACATCCTCACGCAGGATAAGGCCTGGGTGAAAGAAAACCTGGGAATTGAAAGCGGCCAGTAACTATTTCATGGACCAGACGCGAAACAATTCGACCGCAGAAATCGAAACGACGGTGCTCGGCGCCGACGAAATCATTTTGAATATGGGCCCGCAGCATCCCTCCACGCACGGAGTGCTGCGCGTGAAGCTGAAGCTCGATGGCGAGCGCGTCGCGGCCTCGGAATGCATCATCGGTTACTTGCATCGCGGCGTCGAGAAAATCGCCGAACATCGCAGCTATCAGCAATTCGCACCGTATGTCGATCGCATGGATTACGTCGCGGCCGTGTCGAATGGCCTTGGCTATTGCGAGGCTGTCGAGAAGTTGCTGGGCGCCGAGGCGCCGCCGCGAGCCCGCGTGGTTCGCACGATTTTGACAGAGTTGCAGCGGATTGCCAGCCATCTGGTTTGGCTCGGCACTCATGCGCTCGATATCGGCGCGCTCACGCCGCTGTTTTATTGCTTCCGCGAGCGCGAAGAAATTCTGAAAATTTTCGAGAAGTATTGCGGCGCGCGTTTGACCACGCACGCTTTCCGCATTGGCGGCTTGCAATATGAGACCTACGACGGCTTCGAAGAGGAAGTAAAGCGCTTCTGCGAAGATTTCTCGAAGCGCATTGAAGAATACGAAACGCTGCTCACCGAGAACCGCATTTGGCTCGGGCGCACGAAGGGCGTCGGGATTTTGAACGCCGCCGACGCAATTGCGCTGGGCGTAAGCGGGCCGGTGCTGCGCGCGAGCGGCGTAAAGTGGGATATTCGCAAAGCGGCGCCTTACGCGGCTTACGATCAATATAAATTTGAAATCCCGGTGGGCAAAAACGGCGACACCTACGACCGGTACATCGTGCGCATGGAAGAAATGCGCCAATCGCGGCTGATTTGCCTGCAAGCGATCGAGAACATTCCAACGGGCGCGATCATGGCGCGGATCGGCAAAGTGTTGAAGCCGCCGCCGGGCGAGGTGTATCACGCGATTGAGGCGCCCAAGGGCGAACTCGGCTATTACATCGTGAGCGATGGGACCACGCAGCCTTACCGCGTGCGAGTGCGGCCGCCATCATTTATTAATTTGCAGGCGTTTGACAAAATGGCCCGCGGAAGTTTGGTGGCCGACGTGGTGGCTATCATCGGCACTATCGATATTGTGCTCGGCGAAGTGGATCGGTAAGCAGAGGAGCAGCATAGAAGATGCCGTTTGGAATTGAGTTCGACGACATCCGCCAATACATCGCCCCAGTGATTTACGCGCTGGTGATCGTAGCCGTGCTGCCGTTGATGGCCGGCTACATTGTTCTGCTCGAACGCAAAGTAATGGCGCACATGCAGGCGCGCATGGGCCCAATGCGCGTCGGGCCGCACGGCCTGCTGCAACCAATCGCCGACGCGGTAAAGTTGTTGCTGAAAGAAGACATCACGCCGAAAAATGCGGATGCGCTGATGTTCTGGCTCGCGCCGCTTTTGAGCGTGACTATGGCGCTGCTGGCTTATGCGGCGCTGCCGTTTGGGCCGGCGTTTCAGATTGCGGATCTCGATGTTGGATTGCTTTTTATTTTGGCGATCAGCTCGCTGGGAATTTACGGCATCGTGCTGGGCGGCTGGGCGTCCAATAGCCACTATTCGCTGCTCGGAGCGCTGCGCAGCGCGGCGCAACTCGTGAGCTACGAAACGGCCGCGGGACTCGCCTTGGTTTCCGGTCTGCTGCTGGGCGGGACGCTCTCAATGAAAGGGCTGGTCGAAGCGCAGGATTCCCAGGGCGTTTGGTTTATTTTCGTCGCGCCGTTTAGCTTCTTCATTTATCTGATCGCCTCAATCGCAGAAACCAATCGCGCGCCGTTTGATTTGCCCGAAGCAGAATCGGAGCTTGTCGCCGGCTACATGACGGAATACAGCGGCTTCCGCTGGTCACTCTATTTCCTCGCCGAATACGCGAACATGATTGTCGTCTCCGGCATTGCTGTCACGCTTTTCCTGGGCGGCTGGATGCGTCCGCTTTCAGGCGTCCACGCGCACATTTTCGGATTGCCGTACGAGTTGCTCGATCTGCTCCCCGCGCTGATTTTCTTTGGACTGGCAGCATGGTGCACGAAGCTTGCCCTGCGCCAGGGCGAACAGATTCAGAAGATGGTCATGTTTTTGTTCGTCGGGCTGTTCGTTGTGCTGGGCGCGGCAATGGCGTGGTCGCTGACGTCGACATCGTTGATGCCGGGCATTCACGGCGCATTTTGGTTCATCGTGAAGGTGCTGGTTTATTTGTACGGGTTCTTGTGGTTCCGGTTTACTTTTCCGCGCTACCGCTTCGATCAATTGATGAAGCTCGGCTGGCAATTTCTGATTCCCCTGGCGCTCGTGAATCTGGTGATGATCGGAATCGGAATTGTTTTGGCGCAGCAATTCCTCTGGCCACTTTCGTTAGCCATGATTGCTGCGAACGTGGTGACCTTGATCGTAGCGTTCTGGCTGGTCCGCCAGGGCGATAAGCCTTCGATCGTGGTGCTCCCGGCTGAAGACGAATTGCCGGCCGCGGGACCGGGCGAAATTCGATGATGCTCGATTCCATTCTCTTTTATTTTTTCGCGGCGCTCGCGGTGGGATCCGCGATCCTGATGGTCACGCGGCGCAATGCGGTGCACAGCGCCGTTTTCCTGATTTCCACGCTGCTCGCCATTGCCGGAATCTTTTTGCAGTTGCAGGCGGAGTTCCTGTTCGTGGTGCAGATCATTCTGTACGTCGGCGGCATCATGGTGCTGTTCGTCTTCGTGATCATGCTCGTGAATCTCGATGTAGCCGTGCGGCAGATGAAATTCAATCGCCAATCATGGGTCGCTGGCCTGCTGGCGCTGGTGCTCGGCGGGCTGGCCGTCGTGGTTTATCGCAGCGGCGGCGGGGCTTTCAACTTAATGGGGGCACCGGCGACGACCATGCCGCCAAACGCCGAGCAAGTCGGCACTGTGCTATTCCAAAAATATTTTCTACCGTTTGAAATTGCCTCGATTCTTTTGCTGGTGGCGATGATCGGAGCCGTCGTGATGGCCAAGAGGAAAATCTAATGCTGCCGGTGAGCCATTATATTTATTTGAGCCTGGCGCTGTTCATCATCGGAGTGATCGGCGTGCTGACGCGCCGCAACGTGATCATCATTCTGATGTCCATCGAGCTCATTCTGAACGCGGTGAATATCAACTTGATGGCGTTTTCGCGCATGTGGGGCAGCGTCGACGGCCAGATTTTCGCGATTTTCATTATTACCGATGCGGCGGCGGAAGCGGCCGTGGGTCTGGGAATCATCATCGCGTTTTTCCGCAATCGCCCGACGGTGCTGGCCGATGAAATGGATTTGCTGAAGTGGTAAGCGAGTTCGCAGAAGAGGGAATCGAGTGAACGCAGTTTTGCCATTTTTTCTCGATCACATCTGGCTGATCCCGATGTTTCCGCTGGCGGGCGCGGCGCTGATGTTCTTCATCGGCCGCCGCCTGAGCAACGCGGCGGCCAGCGCGATTTGCGTAGGGAGCGTCGGGGTTTCATTCGTGTTCGCGCTGGGCGCATTTTTCCAGCTCCTGGGTATGCCGGAAGGCCAGCGCGTTGCGGAAAAGATTCTCTTCGAGTGGGTTCCGGCGGGACCGTACCACATGACTTCGGGCTCGGTAACAAGTTTCGTTGCAGATTGGGGATTCCTTCTCGACCCGCTTTCCGCCGTAATGATTCTGGTGGTCACTGGCGTCGGCCTTCTGATTCACATCTATTCCACCGGCTACATGGCGAATGAAGGCGGCTTCTACCGCTTTTTCGGATATCTGAATCTGTTCATGTTCTCGATGCTGATGTTGGTGCTCGCGAATAATTTGCTGCTGCTATTCGTGGGATGGGAAGGCGTCGGCACGTGCAGCTATCTGCTGATCGGATTCTGGTTCAAGAAAAAGGCAGCTTCGGACGCGGGGAAGAAAGCCTTCATAGTCAATCGCGTCGGCGACGCGGGCTTCCTGCTGGGAATTTTTCTCACTTCCGCACTGCTCGGAACAATTCGATTTACGGAAATCGGACCGGCGCTGGTGACTGCGCACATCGCGATCGGCGCGCCGCTAATAACGGCGATTGCGCTGCTGTTCTTCTGGGGCGCCACGGGAAAATCCGCGCAGATTCCGCTGTACGTCTGGCTGCCCGACGCGATGGAAGGCCCGACGCCGGTGAGCGCGCTGATTCACGCGGCCACCATGGTGACCGCCGGCGTTTACATGGTGACGCGCTCGAACGCCATCTTCCAACTTTCGCCGCTGGCGATGTCGGTGGTGGCTATCGTCGGTGCGGCCACGGCGATTTTTGCCGCTTCAATCGGCGTGGTGCAGAACGACATCAAGAAAGTGCTGGCCTATTCCACGATTTCGCAACTCGGCTACATGTTCCTCGGCTGCGGCGTGGGCGCATTCACCGCCGGAATTTTCCATTTGATGACGCACGCCTTCTTCAAAGGCCTGCTCTTCCTCGCAGCCGGCAGCGTGATTCACGCCATGTCCGGCGAGCAAGACATGACCAAGATGGGCGCGCTGGCCAAGAAAATTCCGACCACCTACCGCACGATGCTTGTAGCCACGCTGGCGATCGCGGGCATTCCACCGCTCGCCGGCTTTTTCAGCAAGGATGAAATTCTAGAAAAGGCCTTTGAGCGCAGCCCGGCGCTGTGGGTCGTGGGCTGGATTACTGCGGGAATGACGGCATTCTACATGTTCCGGTTGCTGTTCATGACTTTCCACGGTGAATCGCACGTCGATCACGACGTCGAGCATCACATACACGAATCGCCGAGCGCCATGACCATTCCGCTGACGATCCTGGCGGTGCTTTCGATCATCGGAGGCTGGATCGGAATTGGCGGGCGATTTGAAAAGTTCCTCGAGCCAGTCACAGCAAGCATGGGCGCTCCCGAAATCGCGGCGGAGGCTGGTAAAGCGCCTGCGCTGTTGTTAATGGCCGCGTCGGTTTTGTTGGCACTGGGCGGAATTTGGCTCGCGTGGATGCTGTACATCAAGCGGACGGATCTGGCCGCTGCGGTGCGACGAAATGCCGGCGCACTCTACGATTTGGTGGCGCACAAATACTACATCGATGAAATCTACGACGCGATGTTCTTGAACCGATCGAAGGACCTGGGCTCGTCACTCGGAATGTTTGACGCGAAAATTATCGATGGACTGGGTGTGAACGGCGCGGCCTGGCTGACGCGCGCGATTTCGTTGGTTTCGATGTGGTGGGACACCTGGATCGTCGACGGCTCGGTGCGGCTCGGCGCGTTTCTCGTCGAACTGGCCAGCTTTCCGATCCGCCTGATCCAAGACGGCGAAATGCAAGAGTACATGCTCATCATCGTAATTGGTTTGATCGGATTTTTGGGCTATACGGTCTACCTGCTGCACTGGATGCGGTAGCGGGACAGGAAGGCAAGGATGCTATTTTCCGATAGCCATATTCTGAGCACGATATTATTCACGCCGCTGGTGGGCGCGATCCTCATGCTCTTTATTCCGCGCACGAACGCCAACGCGCACCGCCTGATGGGAAATCTTTTCGGGCTGCTCGGCCTCGCGGTGTCGTTGCCGCTGCTGTGGCGCTTCAAGTTCGGCGCGCCCGATTTTCAATTCCAGCAGCGCCTCGACTGGATTCCCTCCATCAACGCGCACTATTTCCTCGGCATCGATGGCATCAGCTTCTTGATGGTGATGCTGACCACGGTGCTCGGCGCGATAGCAATTCTTTCTTCCTGGTCGGCGATCCACAAACGCGAAAAGGAATATTACATCCTCCTGTTGCTGCTGCAGACCGGCATGCTCGGCGTTTTCATGTCGCTCGATTTCGTGCTGTTCTACGTGTTCTGGGAAGTGATGCTCGTGCCGATGTATTTCCTGATCGGCGTCTGGGGCAGTGAGCGCAGGCTTTATGCGGCGATCAAATTTTTCCTCTATACCCTGGCAGGATCGGTAGTAATGCTGCTCGCGATCCTGATGATTTATTTCAAGGTGAATACTTTCGATATTCGCGAGATTTTGATGTCCCCGCACGCCATGTTCGCGCGCGACCTGCAGAATTGGCTCTTTTGGGGATTCTTCTTCGCCTTTGCGATCAAAGTGCCGATGTTCCCGTTCCATACCTGGCTGCCCGACGCGCACACCGAAGCGCCCACGGCAGGCTCGGTCATCCTGGCCGGCGTCCTGCTGAAAATGGGAACGTACGGATTTTTGAGATTTTCCGTCCCGATGTTCCCCGACGCGACGATGAAGTTCCGCTGGATCATGATCACGCTGTCGCTGATCGGAATTATATATGGCGCGCTGGTCTGCATGATGCAGAAGGACATGAAAAAGTTGATCGCCTATTCATCGGTCAGCCACATGGGTTTCTGCACGCTGGGAATTTTTGCGCTCACGCCGCTCGGCCTGTCCGGAAGCATCATCCAGCAGGTAAATCACGGAATCTCCACCGGCGCGCTCTTCTTGATCGTCGGCGTGCTCTACGAGCGCCGGCATACGCGTCTAATTTCGGAATTTGGCGGGCTCGCCACGCCGATGCCGAATTTTGCAGCCGTTTATTTGATCGTGACGCTCAGCTCGCTAGGCATGCCGCTGCTCAACGGCTTCATCGGCGAGTTCACGATTCTCCGCGGCGCGTTCGAAGTGCGCTGGCAATGGGCGGCTTGGGGCGTAATTGGCGTAGTGCTAGGCGCCGCGTATCTTCTGTGGCTCTATCAGCGCGTAATGTTCGGCAACGTGACGAATCCTGCCAACGAACAGTTGCCCGACTTGAATTGGCGCGAATGGACCACGATCGGCACGCTGATTCTTTTTGCCTTCTGGATCGGCATTTATCCCAAACCGCTCTTCGATGTGCTCGATAAGCCGGTGCAGCAAATCGTCATGCGCTACGATCCCAGTTACTACGCGCCAAGGAATGCGACCTTGCCGCTCCTCGACGCCGCGCCCGCGATGGCTTCAGCGCCCGCTGCCGCCACGCCAGCGCCGCCGGAGACCAAGTAACCGCGATGCCCGGACTTCTCCAACTCACGCTGCGCGACTCGAACCTGATCATGCCGGAAGTGATGTTGTCGTTTTTCGGCCTGGGCATCTTGATGACAGATTTCCTCCTGGGTCCGCGCGAAAAAAAGTGGAATGCGTTGACTGCGTTACTCGGCGTGGGATTCAGCGGCGTAACGCTTTGGGAGTTGCGTCCGCTGGCGCTCCAGCACGACCAGCGCTTCAACGACGCGATCGTAATCGATCCTTTCTTCATTTTCTTCGGGTTCGTGTTTCTCGCGGCCACTGCGATTGTGATCCTGATTTCCGTTCGCTATCTCGACGTGGAAGACGAGCACCACGGCGAGTATTACGCGCTGATGCTTTTCGCCACGGTCGGCATGATGTTCCTGGCGTGTGGCAACGATCTGGTGACGCTATTCATCGCGCTCGAGACCATGGCCATCAGCTTTTACGTGCTTTCGGGATTTTTGCGGCGCGACCGGCGATCGAATGAAGCGGCGGTCAAATACGTTTTGCTCGGCGCGTTTAGTTCCGGAATTCTTGCCTATGGATTCTCGCTACTCTACGGAATGTCCGGCTCGACCAATCTAAACGCCATTGCCGAATCACTCGGCCAGCGCCCGCCCGGAGATTTGCTGGTGGTCATCGCGATTCTCACCGTTTCGGTGGGAGTGCTCTTCAAAGTCGCCGCCGTGCCGTTCCACCAGTGGGCGCCGGATGTGTACGAAGGCGCGCCCACTCCCATTTCTGCGTACGTGAGCGTGGCATCGAGCGCCGCAAGCTTTGCGCTCCTTCTGCGATTATTCCTCGGCGCGTTCTGGCCGGTGCGCGCGGATTGGGCCCCGCTGATTACGGCGGTGGCTGTGCTGTCGTTGACCCTGGGAAACCTCGCGGCGCTCAAGCAGAACAATATCAAGCGCATGCTGGCGTATTCTTCGATCGGGCACGTCGGATACATTTTGCTCGGGCTGGTAGCCGGAAATAAGCTCGGCCTGCAGGCCATGGCGTTTTACATTTTCGTGTACGCGTTCTTCCAAGCCGGCGCATTCGCGATTGTGGTCGTGCTGCGGAAAAAAGGCGTGATCGGCGACGAGATCGAAGACTTAAACGGCCTAATCTTCCGCAATCCCGGCGCGGCCGTGCTGATGCTGATTTTTCTTCTGTCGCTCGCGGGAATTCCACCCACAGCCGGATTCATCGGCAAGCTGCTGATTTTCTGGGCGCTGGTTGAAACGGGGCACTACACGCTCGCGGTTGTGGCGGTGCTCTACATTTTGCCCGCGGTCTATTACTATTTCCGTTTTGTGGCGGCCATGTTCTCGCGCGAAGCCACCGATCAGCGCCCTCCGATCATTTCCTTCGGCCAATGGGTCGCGCTCGCCGCAATCGTGCTGGTAACTCTCGTCGCCGGAATTTATCCCGAGCCATTCCTGCGCCTGGCCACATATTCCATCCTCACTCCATTCGGTCTCTGATACATTTCGAATATGCCCGATAATGATTCGGACAAAAAAGCCGCCGGATTCGCGCGGCAATTCGCGATGGCGACGCAGTTGCCGGTCACGTTCGTCGGCGCAATCGTGGTTGGCGGCGGATTGGGATTCTTGCTCGATCGCTGGCTGCACACTAAGCCGTGGATCATGATCGTCGGGGGCTGCCTGGGATTCGCCGCCGGCCTCCGCGACATGCTGGCGCGGCTCTCGAGCAATGACGACAAGTGAATTGGCGCATCGCAATTTCTATTTGCGTTTGGAACGCCGCATCGGCTGGCTGACGCTCGGTGCCGGAGCAATCGGAACGCTTTTAGCCTGGCGAGTGGCGTCCGGACGAGCGGCAATCGGAATCGCAGCGGGAGCTGTGTTGGCCTGGCTGAATTTTTATTGGCTGGAGCGCGGCACCGCCCGCCTCGTGGAAGTCGCCAAGGGCGAAACATCCGACGGCGAAAAGCGCGTGCCGCAAGCCAGTTTGTTTTTGATGATCGTGCGCTACGGATTGATAGCCCTGGCAGCGTATGTTATCGTTGTGAGCTTTAGAATTCCTGTTTGGAGCGTGTTGAGCGGCCTTCTGGCGCTCGGCGCGGCCGCAATCGTGGGCAGCTTATATGGAGTGCTGTTCGACAACGAATAACGACTGATGAACCTTCACCAACACTGGCTCGCCGCCCTTCTCAATCATTGGTTTGGTCCCGCCATTTCTAGTTTACTCGCGCTGATCGGAGTGCACGTCCACAATCCGGCGAACCCGATTCCGTCGCACGTGGCCACTGGAATTGCGGTGGCCGTGATCGGAATCGTGCTGGCGGCGATTTTGCGCACAAGAATTTCCGTGGATCGCCCCGGCGCGTCACAACAAGTTGCGGAAATGCTGCTCACCAATCCCATGGGCTTCGGAATCCGCGATCTGCTGGAAGAAAATGCCGGCCACGACGGCACGCAATTCGTGAATCTGGTCGGCTCCGTGGCACTTTTTATCCTGCTGGCGAATTTGATCAGCGTGATTCCGGCATTTGAATCGCCCACCGGGAATAAGAGCGTCCCGCTGGCTTGCGCGATCATCATTTTCGGTTATTTCAATTACCAAGGCATCCGCCATCACGGCCCGATCGGTTACACCAAGCATTTCGCCGGCCCGGTATGGTGGATTTCCCCGCTCATGTTTCCGGTGGAAATTATCAGCACCTCGGCGAGATTGCTGTCTCTCACCGTGCGTCTTTGGGCCAATATTTTCGCCAGCGAATTGTTGTACCTCACCTTCGTCGGGTTGCTGACGGTTCCGGTGATCGAAGTCTCGAAGACTCACCCGCTGGCGGGCTACGGCATTGGATTTTTTGCCGCCACGATTCCGGTGATGTTTGTCGCACTGCACATCTTCGTCGCCGTCGTGCAGGCTTTTGTGTTCACCATTTTGCCGGCAATTTATATCGGTATGGCAGTAGCGGAAGAGCACTAATCTTTTTCTTGTTTTCTGGTTCTTATTTTCTTGGCTTAGGCTTTATCACCACGGCTCGCCAGTGTGATCCCGGCTGCTCGAGGATGACGGGAGCCACCGCCTGGCGGCCACTTCATAAAAACAAGGAGAACGGCGGATGAAGATTCTGAAAATGATGGCGCTGTTGGCGGCGCTACTGCTGATCGCGGCCCCGCAGGTGTTTGCGGCGGACGCGGCGGCGGGCGGCGGCACGAACTGGGTGGCAATCACGTCGGGCTTCGCGATGGCGCTGGCAGCTGCGTTCGGCGCGCTCGGTCAGGGCCGCGTGGCTTCGGCGGCTTGCGAAGGATTGGCGCGCAATCCCGGCGCCGCGGCACCAATTCGTTTGGCGCTGATATTGGGACTTGTATTCATCGAGACGCTGGCGCTTTTCACGCTGCTAATCGTCTTCACAAAAGTCGCATAAAAAAAGTTTTGAAACAAAGGCCCGGAAGCGCGCGACGCTTCCGGGCTTTTTTAAGTAGCGCCGGCGTCCCCGCCGGCATCTTACGACCACAGAAGTCGCCAAGGGCGAAAATCACGCTCGGCCCCAAGACTCCAATCCAAAGCCCTTGAGTTCCGCCTCGTGCCGTGTCACCTTTCAAAATTTGGCGCGGCATCAATCGCAAGAAGCCGGCGGGACGCCAGCGCTACGAGAGCTTGCCGAAGTTCGATGCTTGCGTCGAAGGCTAGCGAAGCGAAAGGGCAGACAGCAATGCGAAGTGCATCACGCGGCTGGGGAAGAAGCCGAGATAGATTGTGCCGGCGGCGCTGAGCACGAGAGCGGTGGCAATAGCCGGCGAAACTGCAATCGGCTGAAATTCCTTCTGCGGATCCCAGAAATACATCGAGATAATCACGCGCAGATAGTAGTAGGAGCCCACAACGCTGTTAAGCGCCGCGATAACCACCAGCCACAAGATGCGCGAATCAAGCGCCGCCTGAAACGCGTAGAATTTCCCAAGAAATCCGCCGGTTGCCGGCAATCCCAAAAGTGATAGCAGAAACAGCGAGAAACAAGCAGCCAGTGCAGGCTGCTGCACGCCCAAGCCCGCGTAATCCTTGATGTCGAGCCGCTTTTCGCCCGGGCCGCCAAGATGCGCCACCACCAAAAACGCGCCCAGCTTCATCAATGCATAGGCGGCAAGGTAGAAGAGCACGGCAGCAATGCCAATCTCCGTGGATGCCGCGAACGCCACCAGAATGTAGCCGGCGTGCGCGATGGAAGAGTAGGCCAGCATGCGCTTCACGTTCGTCTGTGCCAGCGCCCCGAAATTTCCGATGCACATCGAAAGCACCGCGGCGATCCAGATGGCCCAGAACCACAAATGGCTGGCGCTGCCAAACGCGGTATAGAAAATCCGCAGCATCAGCGCGAAAGTCGCGGCCTTGGGCGCGGACGCCAGCACTGCGGTAACAGGCGTCGGCGCGCCTTCGTACACATCCGGCGCGTAAATTTGGAATGGCGCGGCTACGACTTTGAAGCCGAGCCCGACGAAAATCATGGCCAGGCCGAGCGCCAGCAGCGACGAAGGAGTCGTATTCACCAGCGCGGCTTGGACGCCGTCGAAGTGGGTCGTGCCCGTCGCGCCGTAAACCATGGCAATGCCATAAAGGAAGAACGCGGTGGCAAACGAGCCGAGAACGAAATACTTCAGCGACGCTTCATTCGATTTCACGGCATTGCGACGGAAGCCCGCCAGAATGTAAGTCGAGATCGAGCTCATTTCCAGGCCAAGAAACGCAGTGATCAGCTCACCCGCGCCACCCAGGATGCCCATTCCCGCCGTGGCAAAGAGCAGCAGCGAATAAAACTCGCCGCGCTGGATGTTTTCATTGTCGAGATATTGGATCGAGCCCAGCGTGGCCAAAATCGCCACCACCAGAACGATGGCGTGCACGAACAGGCTGAAATCGTCGGCGTGCATCAAGCCGCCATACGCATCGCCCGGATGCATTGCGACAAGCCGAAGGGACGCCAGCGCCCCAACGCCGCCAGCAAGCGCCAGCCATGCCGATATGCGTTTGCGAGCGGCCGGCAAAAACGGATCGACGAGCATCACTAAAATACCCGTGAAGCAAAGAATCACTTCCGGCGCGACGCGGTAGAAATTCGCTAGCTGCTCTGCGGAGATTGGAAACGCGACGGGCATTCCCGTTATTTTGCCCCTTCCGGAAGATTCGCAGCATGCGACGATGCCGCGGCCGGTTCCGGCGTCGTGTTCGCGTGCTGCACCGACGGCGCCTTGGGCATCGCGACAGTCGGCGGCGCAGCCGAGCGCGCGTCGTAAGCTCGTTGGCGCGTCATTTGACGCAACAAATTATCCGCCGATGGCTGCATCCGCCGCGTGAAAAGCGGCGATGCCACACCCATAAAAAGAATCACGGCCGAAAGCGTGGCCAGAATGATGCGCTCGCGAGGGCTGGCATCGGGCAGCGTCTTATTCTTCTCGACGGTCACGTCACCGAAAATCACTCGCTGATAGGCCCACAGCAAATAAATCGCCGAGAGCACCGCTCCCGTCGAAGCCCAGGAAGCCCAGACCGGATGACGATCGAAAACTCCGATCAAAATCAGGAACTCGCCGACGAAGCCATTCAGCAAAGGAAGCGCCAGCGACGAAAGGCAAGCAAACAAGAAAAACGAAGAAAGCACGGGCATCGGCGTCGCCAATCCGCCAAATTCCTTGATTGCAAATGTGTGACGGCGATCGTAAAGCATGCCGACCACCAGAAAAAGCATCCCGGTAGAAACGCCGTGATTCAACATCTGATAAATCGCGCCCTGAATCGAAATCGTACTGAACGCAAAAATTCCCAGCACGACAAACCCGAGGTGGCTCACCGACGTGTAAGCCACAAGCCGCTTCAGATCGGTCTGCACCGTAGCCACCAGCGCGCCGTAAACGATCCCGATGATCGCCAGCACCGCGATAAAAGGCGCCATTCGATGCGCAGCTTCCGGAAACAGCGGCAAACAGAACCGCAGCATTCCGTAAGTCCCCAGCTTCAGCATCACTCCAGCAAGAATCACAGATCCCGCCGTCGGCGCCTCGGTATGC
>Ga0206813_1156_pt1 | contig 13127 bp, 8 predicted proteins | sample Alteio_BWOrgCont_92_FD_152856 | JGI IMG/M metagenome (GOLD analysis project Ga0206813, IMG submission 152856) | Enriched cells from forest soil in Barre Woods Harvard Forest LTER site, Petersham, Massachusetts, United States -... | ecosystem: Environmental > Terrestrial > Soil > Temperate forest > O...
CGGGTTTGATTTTTTGAGGGAAACGAATGCGTAAGCTTGGCGTTGGCGTGGTTGGCGTTGGGGAGATGGGGCGGCGGCACGCGGAGAATTTGCGGCGGCTGGTGCCGGAGGCGCGTTTGGTGGGGATTGCGGATTTTTCGGTGGAGCGGGCGCGGCAAGTTGCCGAGGAACTCGAGATTGAAAATTCTTATCCTAGTTTGGAGGCGATGCTCGAGCGGAAGGATTTGGACGCGGTTTTGATTGCTACGCCGGATAAATTTCATGCCTCGAATGTGATCGCTGCCGCTGGGGCGGGGAAAGATATTTTGTGCGAGAAGCCGCTGGCTTTGAATTTGGGCGACGCGCGGGCCGCGCTTGCGGCTGTCGCGAAATCTGGGCGGCGTTTGCAAGTTGGATTTATGCGGCGATATGACCCCGCTTATGCTTCGGCTATGAAACGAATCGAGAGCAGCGAGATTGGCGTGCCGGTGATTTTTAAATCGATTGGGCGGGATCAGTTTGGGCCGCCGATTGGGGCTTATCACGCGAATTTGAATGGGATGTTGTTTTATGCGAGTACCGTGCACGATTTCGATTTGGCGCGTTGGATGATGCAGGACGAAGTTACGCGCGTGAGTTCGTTTGCGACCGTGGCGATACGGCCGGAAGTGGCGCAGTTTGGGGATATTGTGGCGGGGGTGGTGAATTTGGAGTATCAGCGCGGGGCGATTGGGAATGTGGAGTCTTATGCGCAGTCGGTTTATGGATATGACGTACGCACGGAAGTGGTTGGATCGTTGGGATCGATTTTGATTGGGTCGCTGCAGAAACATTCGGCTGTGTTTCTTACTGGGACTGGCGGGGCGCGCGTGCTTAGCGATCATTTTTTGTCGCGGTTTGCGGATGCTTATTTGGCTGAGGTGCGGGATTTTGTGCACAATATTTTGCATGAGCTGCCTTTGCGGGTTTCCGGCGAGGATGGATTGAAGGCACTCGAGATTACTGTGGCGGCTGAGGAATCTTATTCACAGGGGAAGTCGATCGACGTGGCGATGGCTGGCGCGAAGGCCGCTTCGTGAGATGGAGTTTTGCGGGACGGGACAGCGAGCAACACCTAATGCCAAAACGGGGGCGTCGTAAACCCGCCCCCCTACGAGACGATTATGGCACACGCGATTAGCACTACTTTCAAAAGTCCGTTGCACAAGATGACGTCTACTACGCCGACTTGCCTTTGGAATGACTCCGCTTCTATCGATGAGTTGGCTTATTCGATTGAGCATGGTGGGGTGGGGGCCACCTGCAATCCGGTTATTGTGCTTGGGGTTTTGAAGAAAGAGTTGGGGGTTTGGAAAGGGCGCATTCAGCAATTGATAGTCGAGATGCCTGCCGCTACTGAGGACCAGATTGCTTGGCAGTTGGTGCGCGAAGTGTCGATCCGGGCCGCGAAATTATTGCTGCCGATTTTTGAGGCGCAGGGCGGGAAGAATGGGCGGCTTTCGATTCAGACGGACCCGCGGCTATTTCGCGATGCGGCGGCAATTGTGGAGCAGGCGGTGGAATTTAGCCGGTTGGCGCCGAATATGATTGTGAAGATTCCGGTGACGCGCGCGGGGATTCCTGCGATTGAAGAGGCCACTTATCGCGGGGTGAGTATCAACGCTACCGTTTCGTTTTCTTTGCCGCAGTGTGTTGCGGTTGCTGAGGCGGTGGAGCGTGGGCTGAAGCGGCGGGAGAAGGAAGGGTCGGAAATCGCGAGCATGGGGCCGGTTTGCACTTTGATGGTTGGGCGGCTGGACGATTGGCTGAAAGTTGTGATGGAGAAAGAGAACATTGCGATTGATCCTGGGTATTTGGAATGGGCCGGAGTGGCTGTTTTGAAGAAGGCTTACCGGATTTTCCGGGAACGCGGGTATCGCATCCGGTTGCTTTCGGCGGCTTTTCGGAACCATATGCATTGGAGCGAATTTATTGGCGGGGACATGGTGATTTCGCCGCCGTACTCCTGGCAGGTGCGATTTAACGGCAGCGATATTGAGGTTCGATCGCGGATTGATGAGCCTGTCCGAGCTGAGATTGTGGACGAACTCTCGCGGAAATTTGCGGATTTCCGGCGGGCTTATGCGGAAGATGGAATTGCGATTGAGGACTTTGATTCTTTCGCGCCTACGCGGCGGACGCTGCGGCAGTTTATTACTGCTTGCCACGATTTGGATGCGGTGGTGCGCGATGTTTTGATCCCTAACCCGGACGCGGCTTGAAATTCCAAACGAATTTGGCTTAGGAGGATCGCACTTGGGAAAATTGGCGATTACTGGCGGCGAGCCCGTCCGAAAAACTGCTTTCACTCCCTGGCCGGTGCTGGCAGAGGAAGAGCGGCGGAATCTCGAAGATGCTTTTACTAGTCTGAAATGGGGCGGGCAGCCATTTCCGGGGAAATATGCGGATTCGTTTGCTAAGAAATTCGCTGCGTTTCAGGGCGCGAAATATGGGCAGTGCGTCAGCACCGGGACTGTGGCTATTGAGGCTTGTTTGAAGGCGATTCAGATTCGGCCCGGCGATGAAGTGATCGTTCCTGCTTACACTTGGGAAGGAACTGTGGGGCCGGTTTTGCTTTTGAATGCTGTGCCGGTTTTTGTCGACATCGATCCGGAAACTTACTGCCTGGATGCGAAATTGATTGAGGCGGCGATTACGCCGAAGACTAAGGCGATTTTGCCCGTTCATTTGGGGATGCGCTTCGCGGATATGGACGAAATTTTGCGCATCGCCAAGAAACATAATTTGAAAGTGATTGAAGATTGCGCGCATGCGCATGGGGCGCAGTGGAATGGCAAGGGCGCGGGGTCGATGGGGGATTTGGGAGCGTTTAGTTTTCAGTCGAGCAAATTGATTACTTCTGGCGAGGGCGGGGCGGTTATTAGCAATACTTTGGAATGTATGGAATTGGTGCAGAGTTATATCAATGCGGGGCGGGCTAGTCTTACGGACCAATTTCATCACCGGATTATTGGATATAACCATCGATTGAGTGAATTGCAGGCGGCGGTTTTGGAACCGCAGTTGGACCGGCTTCCGGCGCAGGCGGCGGTGCGCGCGAAGAATGTGAAGCATTTTGAATCGCGGCTGCAGACGACGCCGGGCATACGGTTACTGAAACCTGATCAGCGGATTACGCGGCTGGCGCCTTACGGTTACTTTTTCAAATATTTTGAAAAGGAAGCGAAGGATATTCCGCGGGCTGCGTTTGTGGCGGCGTTGCAGCTGGAGGGGATTCCTTGCGACGGATTATTTTACGAGCCGGTCTACAAGAGTTCCCTTTTCCCGTTGAAGCCTGAGGATTTTCCGGCTTTGAGTTGGGGGCGGGAGAAGCCGATTGATCTTCGGACAAAGTATTCGTGTCCGGAGTCGGAGCGGGCTGCTTATCATGAGGCGGTGTGGTTCCCGCATTTTCTTTTCTTGGGCACTACCGCGGATGCGGACAGCATTGCTGATGCTATCTTGAAAGTTTTGGCTTCCGGCGAAGAATTGCGCGGGTTGGATCACAAGGCGATCCGCAATCAGAGGCTTGGGCGCGCGGACCGCGAAAGCTGAGCTCATGCGGGGGCAGAAAAAGATCGGCTTTGCGGTAGTGGGGCTGGGGGCGATTGCGCGCGGAGCGGTGCTGCCTGCGTTTGCGCGCACGAAGAACGCGAAGTTGATTGCTGTGGTGAGCCGCGATCGCAACGAGGCTGCTGCTGTAGCGCGGAAATTTCGAGCTTCTGCTTATTACACTGCCGACGAATTCTCGACATGTTTGGCCAGTCCTGAAATTTCTGCTGTTTATATTGCCACTCCACCCGGAGCGCATGCGTCCTATGCAGTGCAGGCGGCTGCGGCGGGAAAGCATGTTTTGAGCGAAAAGCCGCTGGCGGCTAATGTGGCGCAGGCTACGCAAATGGTGGAGGCTTGCCGGCGCGGCGGCGTGCTGTTGATGACGGCTTACCGGAAATTTTTTGAGCCCAGCTGTGTTTACTTGAAGAAATTGATTCAGAGCGGCGAGCTGGGGCGAATTGACGTGATTCATACTGCGTTTAGCGAACTTTTCATGCCGGGGGCTTCTTTGGCCTGGCTCGTGGATCCGAAGCTGGCTGGCGGCGGGCCGTTGATGGATTTGGGGATCTACTGCGTGAATACTACGCGCTGGATGGTGAAAGAGGATCCGATTGAAGTCAGCGCACAGACTTGGACTAGCGATGCGGCCACGTTTCGCGATGTGGAGGAAGGTGTCTCGTTTCGATTGCGGTTTCCTAGCGGATTGATTGTGCAGGGTAGTTCGTCTTATGGGGCGGCGTTGTCTTCGTTTGTGTTTGTTCAGGGCTCGAAAGGTTGGGCTTCACTGGCGCCCGCATACGATTTTAGTGAAGAGCGGCGGCTCACGGTGAAGCTCGGGAAGAAACGTTGGATCAGGCGGACGTTTCCGGTTTGCGACGAATTTGCGCCGGAGTTGGATGCGTTTGCTGAGGCGATTCGCGCGAACCGGCCGGTGGAGGGCGATGGCGTGCAGGGATTGCGCGATATGATTATTCTGGATGCGATTTACAACTCAGCGCGAAATGGGCGGAGCGTCGCAATAGATTACCGTGCGGTGGAGCGTGCGGTTAATTGAGCTTTGTTTGAACGCGGAGTGCGGAATTTTTTGTGAGAAAACCGGGGCGTAAAAAATCGGGGAAGTCGGCGAGCATTTATGATGTGGCTCGCGAGGCGGGAGTGTCGGTCTTTACCGTTTCCGCGGTGGTGAATCACAAGAGCCATGTGCGCGAGAAACTGCGCAAGCGCGTGGAGAAGGCGATTCGGGCTTTGAATTACCGGCCGAATCTTATTGCGCGCAGTTTGGCGAACCAGCGGACGCATACGATTGGGATGATTGTCCCGGATATTGCCAATCCGTTTTTCCCGATGGTGGTGCGGGGGGCGGAGGACGCGGCGCAGCGGCATGGGTACAACCTTCTGCTTTGCAATAGCGACGATAGTCTGGACAAGGAAGAGACTGCGATTGAATTGCTGCTTGCCAAGCGCGTGGATGGAATTTTGTTGACCAAAGCGGGCGGGGATTTTCGTCCTGGGATCCGGCAGATGATCAAGCAGGTTGATGTGCCGATTGTTTTGGTGATGCGGACTTATCCGAAGCTCACGAAAGACGCGGTGATTACCGACGATTATCAGGGGGCTTATGACGCGGTGTGTCATTTGGCCCGTTCGGGGCGGCGGCGGATTGGATTGATCGGCGGGCCGCGGAAAGTCAGCAATGCTTTGGCGCGGTGGCAGGGATTTCATGATGCGTTGAAGGCTTCGGGATTGCCGCTGGATCCGGAATTGGTGATTGAGGGGGATTACCGGATGGAGTCGGGTTACCGGGCGGGGCATGCTTTGCTTTCGCATCAGCCGGATGGGATTTATGTGGCGAATCATTTGATGACTGTCGGGTTGCTGAAGGCTGCGGAGGAGATGGGATTGTCGTGCCCCGAGGACTTTGGATTGATTAGTTTTGACGATTATCCTTGGCTGGGGGTTTTTCGGCCGCGGTTGACGACTGTGGAATTGCCGAAGCGGGAGTTGGGGATTGAGGCTGCGGAGCTTTTGATCCGGCGGATTTCTGGGGATGTTAGCAAGGTGGCGGTTATGAAGTTGCAGCCGGAATTACGGGTGCGGGAGTCTTGTGGGTTTGCGCGGCACGCAGGACGGGGAAAAAATCGGGCGGTGGATGGCGTTGAGGCGGGGGAAAATTTGATTCGGGATTTGCAGTGAGATTTTTCGGTGAGAGTGACGGGCGATTGCGGAATGCGGCGGTTCCTTCCTGAAAAGCGTGACCTCGGCGGCTAAAGCCGGATTGGTTTTGCGCGGTTTGCGACACGACTGAAGTCGTGCACTGACAAGGCATTCACACCCAAAACTAAATCGGGCGGGTGGTAAACCCCCGCCCCTACAAAAGCGGCTACATCGCCCCTACTTGAAATCTATTAATTGCGGTGTCCTTGTGAAGCCTCTGGTTTTGTAGGCGTTGTAGAGGAATCCTATGACTAGCCAGATTAGGCCTGCGTATCTGGTCCAGGTTTGTAGGCTTAGTAGCAGTAGGGCGCAGAAGACGAAGCCGAATCCTGGGACGAAAGCGTCTACGAAGAAATTTCGGTGGCGGGTTGCATCGTGCGAAAACCAGAAATGGCGTAACGCAGAAATATTTACGCCCATGAACGCCAGAAGTGCGCCGAAAGTTACGATTTCGGCGGCATGTTCCCACGGGATCGTTAGCACTCCTATGTAGGCCAGGGCGCCCACGATCCAGATGTTGTAATTTGGGTTTCCTTTTTTTGGGCTTAGGTGGCCGAAGATTTTTTTCGGTAGGACGTCGTCGCGGCCCATGCTGTAGAGCAGGCGGGCGGCGCCTACGTGGCCGGCCAAGCCGCAGGCCATGCTGGAAATTAGCAGCATTACTCCGTAGGCGTTGAAGAGAAATTGGCCGCTGGCTACTTTGGCTACGTCCATGAACGCTGTTTCTGGATTTTGCAGCGTGAGGTAATCGGGGAGGACTCGTTGCGCGAGATAAACTTGCAGGCCGCTAAAGAGTCCGGTGAAAACGACGACCAGCACCGTCGCTAGCAGCACATTTCGTTTCGGGTTTTCAACTTCCTCCGCGAGGATCGAGACGCCATCGAAGCCGATAAAAACTAAGGCGGCGAGCGATGTCCCTGCTGCTACTGCCCGGATGCTCCAGGTGTCGGGATTGTAGACGGGGCGCATCGACAACAAGCCCGACCAATGATCATGCAAAATTATGAACCGGAAGGCTTCGACCAGGAAAACCACGGTGATCAGAACCATGAAGCCGAGAAGCATTTCGTCGGTGCGCGCGGTGAATTTTATGCCTTGAATGGTGACTACGGTGATTAAGCCTATAGCGATGGCGGCCAGCGCCGGAAATGGCACGCGCGGCATCAGGCGTTGAACAGTCAGGACGGCGTAGAGCGCGTTTTGGATTGGCTGAAAAAGATATTCGAGGAACATAGCCCAGCCTACGATGAATCCTAGATTTGGATTCAGGCCGCGGCTGATGTAGGTGTAAACAGAACCGGCGGAGGGATAGACCGACGCCATGCGGCCGAAACTTACGGCGGTGACGGACATGGCTATCATCGCTAGCAACAGCGTGGTTACTGCGTGGCCGTGGGAGAGGACTTGGGCTTCGCCAAAAAGAGGGACTGCGGCGATCGGCGACGTGAGAATTATGCCGTAATAAATTAGGTCCCAGAGGCTTAGGACGCGTTTTAGATGTGGTTGTGCGGGCGCTGCGCTTGCTGCGGTTGATTCCACCTTCCCTCTTTCTTTACGCCCTGTTGCATTCGCTTAAAAACAACGCACGCGGAATCTTAGAAAAATAATCGTTCCTTCTTTTTTGCTTGCTCGTAATCTTTGCGGGCGGCTTTTACTTTTTCGCGCTCGGAGACTTCGGCTATGGCTACGTCCCACCAGGATTCGTAGCCTGGGACGCGATCTTCGTAGGACGTTTCGATTACTACTACCGAGGTGCGCGGTTGTTTTTTTGCTGCGTCTAACGCAGTTGCTAGTTCTTCCGTGGATTTCGCGCGGGTGGTCCACGCGCCCAGGCTTGCGGCGTTGGCTGCGAAATCTACCGGTAACACTTCGCCGTCGTATTTTTCTCCGCGGCGGTAACGGTAATTTGTGCCCATGCCTTCGTTGCCGCAGGCGCGGCTTAGGCCGCCGATGCTGGAAAAGCCGTGATTGTCGAGCAGGACGATATTTATTTTTATGCCTTCCTGGATTGCGGTGACGATTTCCTGGGACATCATTAAATAGGAACCGTCGCCGACCATCACGTAGACGTCGCGATCGGGGCAGGCCATTTTTGCGCCTAGGCCAGCGGCGATTTCGTAGCCCATGCAGGAATAGCCGTATTCCATGTGATAGCCGCCGGGTTGTTTGGTGCGCCAGAGTTTGTGGAGATCTCCCGGTAGGCTGCCGGCTGCGCAGATCATGATTGACGAGGGGCTGGCGAAATTGTTTACGGCGCCGATTACTTCGCCTTGAGTGACGGTCTGGGCGTGGCGCGGTGCGTAAATTCGGTCGACTTGTTTTTCCCAGCGCGCGCGGAAATCGCTAATTTCATTTTTGTAGCTTGCTTCGACTTGGAAGCCTTGCGTCGCGCTTTGCAATTCTTCGATTGTTGCGCGGGCATCGCCGGTTAGCGGTAGGGCTGCGTGTTTGTAGGCGTCGAATTCGGCGACATTTATATTGATGAAGCGGACCGCGGGATTTTGGAAGGCGGTTTTTGAGGCGGTCGTGAAATCGCTGTAACGCGTGCCGATGCCGAGGATTAAATCTGCCGCGCGGGCGGCGATGTTAGCGCCGGGAGTGCCGGTTACTCCGACGGCGCCGAGTTGTTGCGGGTGATCGTAGGACAGCGAGCCTTTGCCTGCTTGCGTTTCGCAGACTGGGATTCCTGTGGCTTCGGCGAATTTCGCTAATTGTTCGGAAGCTTGCGAGTAGAGGACTCCGCCGCCGGCTACGATGAGCGGTTTTTTTGCGGCGCGAAGCCATTCGGCGGCGCGCTGCAGCAAATGTTCGTCGCAGCGATTGCGCGGAATTGCCCAAATCTTCTTTTTGAAAAACTCTTCGGGGAAATCGAAGGCTTCGGCTTGCACGTCTTGCGGGAAGGCGATGGTTACCGCGCCGGTGTCGGACGGAGAAGTGAGCACGCGCATGGCTTCAGGGAGCGACGTTAACATTTGCTCGGGGCGCTGGATGCGATCCCAGTAGCGCGAGACTGGTTTGAAACAATCGTTTACGGAGATGTCTTGCGTGGATGCGGATTCTAGTTGCTGCAGGACCGGAGCTACGTTTCGGCGGGCGAAGATATCGCCGGGGAGCAACAGGACCGGCAGGCGATTTATGGTGGCGGTAGCGGCGCCCGTGATCATGTTGGTGGCGCCGGGGCCGATGGAACTTGTGCAGGCCATGGCGCGCAGGCGGAAGCTGGCTTTTGCGAAGGCCGTGGCGGCGTGGACCATGGCTTGTTCGTTGCGGGCTAGGTAGTAGCGGAATTCGGGATCTTGCTCGAGGGCTTGTCCGAGACCGGCGACGTTTCCGTGTCCGAAAATTCCGAAGCAGCCGGCGAGGAATTGAAATTGTTTTCCGTCGCGCTCGGAGAATTGATTTTTTAGATAGGCGATGGTGGCTTGCGCTGCGGTGAGACGACGGGTCATGGGGCGATTCCCTTTCTGGATGATGTTGCGCCGATGACTTGTTTATTACACGATGCTCCTCCTTGCACTAGAAAAAGTTTATGCGAAGAGCCGGCGGACTTGGCAGGGGCACAGCGGCCATAGCCGCCGTTCGCCGACGCGGCCGGTCGAGCGTCAGGCGGCCGGAGGCATGGCGCCTGGTGTGAGTGGTCAAATTCGGGCGAGATATCTAAGCGATTATAATGTGGGGCCGGCCGGGCAGATTCGCTGCTCGAGGCCGCCTTTTCGGGAATTTCGTTCGATCGTTTTGCGGCTTGAGTGTCGCACCGGCTTCTCGGCATGGTCGTGAGCCATCCTTTTCCGGGGCGAGTTATTCTTTCACCAGCGGGAGGCGCGGGTCGGTGTCTTTCCATGTGGAGCGAATCCAGACGTGCTCGCGATCTTCGGTGACGGCGAGGGCGCGGGCGGACCCGGCCAGAAAATTCAGATAGTAGACATCGTAGCCCGGGCCGGCGACTACCGGGTGATAGCCATTGTGGATCAGGACGCAATCTCCATCGTGGGCTTTCAGCGTTTGATCGCCGGCGTATTGGCCGGCATATAAATGCTGAAGCGCGAAGCCTTCCGGTTGGCGGATGCGGTAGTAATAAATTTCATCGAGATCGACTTCGGCGGGGGGATTGTGGACGTCGTGCTTGTGCGGAGGATAGCTCGACCAGTTGCCGCCAGGCGTATAAACTTCAATGACCATGAGCATATCTGCGGGAAACGCTGGAGTGATGACGTCGACAATTTGGCGCGAGGCGTTGCCGCCGCCGCGCAGGCTGGTGACTGTGTCGCGGGGCGCGACTAACTTTGGGGCCAGCTTGGCATCGGATGGGGCGCGGCATTCGGCAATTTCGCAGACGGTCTCCGCGGTGAACGCAGCTTCGTTTCCTGTCGGCAGATAGAGCGCGTGGGGGAATCCGTCGAAGACATTCTTGCGCTTGCCAATTTTCTGTTTGCCGCTGCCCCAGTCCGCCTGGCAGGTTCCGCCTAGAAGAACGAACGCGGCTTCTTCAAGATCGGTTTTGGCGCTGAAGGATTCGCCCGGCTGCAGGCGGCGGACGGTGAAGCTCATCCATTCCCATTCGGCGCGTTGGCGGGGCAGCGAGAGGAGAGTGCCTCCCTGGTGTTCTGGCAGTTTGTCGGAGTGAAAGAGAACCTTGCTGTCGCTCACTTTAATTCCGCCGGATAGCGTGCGAATCGCTAGTTTTGCGCGAATTCGTCTAACCGCTTTGAGACTATGGCAAAGGACCTTGAGATTGTCAATTGCGGGCGGCGTTCGCGCGATTTGGACGGAATCTCCGGGGAACGAATCGAAGGTGGGCGTGGAATGATAGACTTTGTAGATTCGGTGGAGGTGGGTGGGATGCGTGCTCGATTCATATTTGCAAGCTTGGTCATAATTCTTCTAGTGGGCTTTTCGTTCACGCCTGCGATCGCTCAGAAGTCCGCTGCGTCGACTCCCATAAGTAATTCTCCAGGCGCCGGCGCGGTTGATCCCAGCCTCTACTCTGCTATGCGCTGGCGGTTGCTTGGGCCGCATCGCGCGGGGCGCGTTTCGGCGGTTGCGGGAATTGCAGGAGACCCTTCGACTTATTACATGGGAACTCCTGGCGGAGGAGTTTGGAAAACTGGCGATGGCGGGCAAGTTTGGAAACCGATTTTTGATGCGGAACGCGTTGCTTCGATTGGTGCTGTTGCGGTGGCACCGTCGAATCCGTCCATCGTTTACGTTGGGACGGGCGAGCAAACTCCCGGGAATGGCATGTACAAATCCACCGATGCGGGCGCGAGTTGGATTCATATCGGCCTGGCGGATGTGCACTACATCAATTCGATCATCGTCGATCCCGGAAATCCGGACATTATTCTTGTGGGGGCGCTGGGGCACCCGATTCTTGGGACGGCGCCGGCCAGTCCGGCGCGGGGCGTTTTCAAATCTACTGACGGCGGGACGAGTTGGACGAAGACGCTCTATCGAGATGACTTTTCAGGCGTTGCGGATATGGTCGCCGATCCCGGCGATCCGCGCGTGCTCTACGCCGCGGTCTGGCATCCGCGCGAGTTTCGCGACGGGTTTGAAGGCGCCACGAGTCCCGACGGCTGGATTTACAAATCGGTCGACGAAGGCTCGAGTTGGAAGCAGGTCGGAGGCCAGGGACTGCCGAGCGAACCGCTCGATCGGAGCGGATTGGCGGTTGCTCCGGGGGATCACGGGCGGCGCGTTTTTGCGATCACCGGGCAAGGACTACTTCGCTCGGACGATGCCGGCGAATCCTGGCGGAAGATCACTGCCGATCCGCGTATTGAAGGAAATTTGTATTTCAGCCGCGTGTTTGTGGATCCGCGCAATGCCGACGTCGTTTACGTGATGCAGACCACTACGTATCGCTCGACCGATGGCGGCGAACATTTTGACGCTTTCAAAGGCGCGCCTGGCGGGGACGACTATCACGTACTTTGGATTGATCCGCAGAATTCGCGGCGCATGATTCTGGGCGTCGATCAGGGCGCGACCATCAGCGTTGACGGCGGGAAGACTTGGAGTTCGTGGTTTAACCAGGCGACCGGGCAGTTCTATCACGTGATCACGGATGAGCAGTTTCCTTACGTTGCGTATGCGGCGCAGCAGGATAGCGGAACCGCGGCGGTGCCGAATCGCAGCGATTTTGGCGAAATAACTTATCGCGAATGGTATTCGATCGGTGGATTCGAATTCTGCTTCATTGCGCCCGATCCGTTGAATCCGAATATCGTTTATTCGGGCGGATGGTATGGCAGCGTGGTGCGCTTTGACAAAACTACCGGACAGATCGCGCACGTTTTTGTGCGCACGGATAAATACCGGACAGCGCAAATGGCGCCAGTACTTTTCTCGCCGCTCGATCCGCACTCGCTTTATTTCGGGACGCAGTACGTGATGAAAACTACCAATGGCGGCGAGAGCTGGCAGACCATCAGTCCCGATCTCTCGAAGCGTGAGGACGCTGCGCCTGCGGGAAACCGCGCGAATCCCGGCGGCCATACGCTGGAAGCGGATTCCGAAGACGATATGGCATTCGACGCGGGTGATGATGAGAAGGACGAGGCGCTGAAAGGGGAGCAGAGCGCGCGAGGGCGTGCAGCGATTGCGGCGATGGCTCTTTCGCCGATTGCGGCGGGAACGATCTGGGCTGGCACTGGGAACGGCATCATTGAAGTGACGCAGGATGGCGGTTTGAGCTGGCGCAATGTTTCGCCGCCGGAATTGAAGTCTGAGAGCACCGTCGAAAATATTGAAGCGTCACACTTCGAAGCGAATTCGGCCTACGTCACGATTCTGGAGAGGCACGACGATACGCCCTACATTTATCGCACGCGCGACGCGGGAAAATCGTGGCAGAAAATCACGAATGGGCTGGAAGCTGGATGGTTGGCGCGGGTGGTGCGCGAGGATCCGGTGCGTAAGGGCTTGCTATACGCGGGAACCACTGATGCTGTTTACGTTTCGTTTGATGATGGCGATCGCTGGCAGTCGCTGGAGCTGAATCTCCCGGTTTCGGATATGCGCGATCTGGTGGTTCACGATAACGATTTGGTCGTGGCGACTTATGGGCGGGCGTTATGGGTGCTTGACGACATCTCGCCGCTCCGCCAGGCTGCGGCTTCGATGGCAGCTTCGAGTGCTGATCTGCTGCGGCCGGCTGCGGCAGTTCGCGTGCGCTGGGATAACGATCAGGAGACTCCTCTGCCGCCGGAATTTCCGGCTGCTTCGAATCCGCCGGATGGCGCGTTGTTTTATTACTACCTGAAATCCGCGCCTGCGCAACCCATCGCGCTCGAAATCCGCGATGCGCGCGGCAATGTCATCAAGCGCTTTTCGAGCCA
>Ga0206813_1157_pt1 | contig 13098 bp, 10 predicted proteins | sample Alteio_BWOrgCont_92_FD_152856 | JGI IMG/M metagenome (GOLD analysis project Ga0206813, IMG submission 152856) | Enriched cells from forest soil in Barre Woods Harvard Forest LTER site, Petersham, Massachusetts, United States -... | ecosystem: Environmental > Terrestrial > Soil > Temperate forest >...
TCGTCTTTTTCTTTTTCATGCTGCTAGCCACCGGCGGAATCCTGGAATCCTATTGGCGCGATACCACCCTAACCACCACGGACTTTTTTCAAAATGGAGGCAAGTATTTCTGGCGATTTCTACGCCTGGTGATCTATCTGCTCATCGCGTTGATTCCGGTGGGAATTATCGGCGCAATCGGTGCATCGATTTCAGATCACGTCGACGCGAAATCCATTTCGCCGTTCCCCGCAGTTTGGATCAATCTAGCCAATCTGTTGGTAATTCTGCTCCTCATGATGATCGTGCGCCTCTGGTTCGACATGGCCGAAGTAATCGCGGTAGCCGAGGGTGAACGAGCCGCCTGGCGCTGTTTGCGCGATTCCGCGCGCCTGCTGCGCCGCAATTTCGGCAGCCTGCTCTGGCTCTATTTCCGCATCAGCTTCCTAGCCTGGCTGGGCGAAGCCATCCTTCTCCATATCTGGGTGCACTATCTCCCCGCGGAACGCGTCGGCATCTCCTTCGTCATCGCGCAACTGGTGGTCCTCTTCTGGATGGGCATGCGCTGGTGGCAGCGCGCCAGCGAAGTCCTCTGGTATCAAGCCTGGGGCATGGCAGACACATCGCAGCAGACCGCGCCGGCAGACCCGCAGCCGTCAGCTCCAGCCCGCGATCCAGAACTGGTAGTCCTGCGCTAAAAAAAATGCGCCCCGAGGTTGGGCCTCGGGGCGCGGAGCAGGTAGTCAGTTGGTCTGTCAGGGAGAGAGAGTCAACAGAGTCCTTGCTCAAGGACATTGGACGCCCGCGCCAATAAAATGTTAGCGACGCATCCGTACGTACCGCTGGCGTCCCTGCCGGCTCTTACGGCCTCAATTTCCGCAAAACGCAACCCTCGCGACCGGACCACAGAATCCAGCGACGGCAACGACCTGACTTTATCCGACCATCCTCAATCAAGCCGCGCCTACCAAATCCGGCACTGCTCCGCCGCCGGCCGAATCATCGAATCCCCATCACCACACTTAAACGCCTTCTGAAAAGCCGGCATATTCCCCAAAGGCGCCCTAACCCGAAACCGATTCAACGGGTGCGGATTCGTAGCCACAATCAGCCGCTCCCACTCCACACGATCGCTCCCAGCCCAAATCCCCGCCCAAGCCAAAAAGAAGCGTTGCTCCGCCGTAAATCCATCGATCAGCCCAACGGGTTTCGCCGCCAATATTTTCTGCAGCGCATTATAAGAAATCGTCAACCCACCCAAATCCGCAATGCTCTCCCCTTCCACCAGCTTGCCATTCTCATGCAAGCCTTCCTGCACCACAAAAGAATCAAACTGCTTCGACACACAATCCCCGCGCGCCTGGAAATTCTTCAAGTCCTCCGGCGTCCACCAATCGCTGCGATTTCCCTTGGCATCAAATTTCGATCCCTGATCGTCAAACCCATGCGTCAATTCGTGGCCAATCACTGCCCCCATGCCGCCATAATTCATAGCGTCATCGCGCTTCGGATCGTAAAAAGGCGGCTGCAAAATCCCCGCCGGAAAAACGATTTCATTGAGCAGCGAACTGTAATAAGCATTCACCGTCGGCGGAGTCATGCCCCATTCACCGTGGTCCACGGGCTTGCCGATTTTCGCCAAGCGGTACGCCCGCTCGAATTCCGCCCCACGCAAATCGTTCAAAGCATAGACGCCGCGATCCACCTTAAATCCCGAATAATCGCGCCATTTATCGGGATATCCGATCTTGAGTTGAATAGCGTCCAGCTTCTCGAGCGCCTTTTTGCGCGTCGCATCGCTCATCCAATCCAGCGTGGTGATATCGTCGCGCAACGCCGACATCAAATTCTTCACCATCTGCAGCGCCGCCGCCTTCGCCTCCGGCGGGAAATAATCCTTCACGTAAATCTGCCCGAGCGCCTCGCCCAACACCCCATCCGTGGCCCGCACGCAGCGCTTCCATCTCACTTGTATCTGCTGCGCACCAGTCAGCGTCTTGCCGAAGAAATTGAAATCCTCATCCACAAATTTCTTCGAAAGCGAATCCCCCGCCTCATGAATCAGGTGCCAGCGCAGATAAATCTTCCAGTCGTCCAGCGGCGTGGCAGTCAATTCGTGATCCACAGCCTTGAAAAATTCCGGCTGCGCCACGTTAATCGACGCGACGGAATCCTGCCCGATGGCGTGGAAGTACCCGTTCCAGTCGAACTCCGGAGTAAGCGCCTTCAGCGCCGCACGATCCATCATGTGATAGGTCTTGTCCGGATCCCGGCGATCCACGCGCGTCATCGAAGCCTGCGCCAATTTCGTTTCCAGCGCGAGCACCGTCTTCGCTTCCGCCGCAGCTTTGGCAGGATCGTCGCCCAGCAACACGAACATATTGGTGACGTGCTGGGTATAGGCTTCGCGAAGCTTCAGAGATTTTTCGTCGTTCTTGGTGTAATAGTCGCGGTCCGGCAGCCCGAGTCCACCCTGCCCCGCCGCTCCAATCACCATACTGCTGTTCTTAAAATCCGGCTGCGACCCAAAACTGAAAACCACTCCGCTGCCGGCATCCTGCAACTCGACAATTTCAGCCTGCAACTGCGCTACGCTGGTAATTTTCTCGATGCGCGCCAGATAATCCTTGATCGGATCGATCCCCGCCTTCTCGATAGCCGGCTCGTCCATGCAACTAAAATAAAAATCGCCAATTTTCTGATCGATCGAGCCAGGAGCCGCCGCCGTATTCTTCGAAGCAGCCTCCAAAATCGTATGCAACTTGTCGCGATTACTCTCAGCCAGCTCGGTAAAGCTGCCAAACGAAGGATACTCAGGCGGAATGGGATGGCTCTTGATCCATCCTCCGACGGCAAACTGAAAGAAATTGTCGCAAGGCTTCACGCTGCGATCGAGATTAGCAAGATCAAGCCCATGATCCGCGGCATCGTCTGCAGCCGCAGAAAACGTGCAATCGCCATCAGGCGAAGCGGGCAGAAGCGTTTGGGTGATAGCGACGCTGTTGGCACCGTTGGAGGCTGGCTGTGAGTGCTGAGCTTGAGCGGCGGCGGCAAGTGCGAGGCAGGAAAGCAAAACAACAAAAACGGAACCGCGAAGAATAAACTTCAAATCAACACCTCCAAAAGCCTCTCGGATTTTCGTGCAGCCGCTAAGTAGCGCCGGCGTCCCCGTTGGCATCTTACGACCATACAACTCATAACATCCAGTACTCAAGCTCGGCCTACCCAGTCCAATCAACGCCACGAATTGGCTTTTGCAGTCCGCCCAAGATCGCGATTCCATCGAACGCGCCCGCAAGTAAGAGCCGGCAGAGACGCCGGCGCCACGTTTACTCCGCATTATCAATCTGCGCCCGCTGCAACTTATCCGAGTAATCAATGTAAAGCGACTTCCACTCCGTATAAAAATCCAGCGCCGCCGGCCCAGATTCCCGGTGCCCATTCCCAGTATTCTTAATCCCGCCAAACGGCAAATGCGTCTCCGCCCCAATCGTAGGCGCATTCACGTAAACAATCCCCGTCTCCAAATCCCGCTGCGCCCGGTAAGCCGTATTCACATTGCGCGTATAAATCGAGGAAGAAAGCCCATATACCACGCCATTAGCAATCTCAATCGCTTCATCCAACGTCGAAAACGGAATCGTAGAAATCACCGGCCCAAAAATTTCCTCCTGCGCAATCCTCATCCGCGGATTCACGTCAATAAAAATAGTAGGCTCGTGAAACCACCCTCGCGCGTGAACCCCAGAATCCAACCGATGCCCGCCGGCCACCAACTTTGCTCCTTCATTCTTCCCAATCTCCACATACTTGATCACCGTCTGCAACTGCTGCTCATTAATGCTAGGCCCCATGTCCGTCTTAGGATCAAGCCCATCGCCCACGCGCAAAGCCTTAGCCCGCTCGATCAACTTGCCAGTGAATTCCGCATAAACTTTCTTATGCACCGCAATCCGGCTAGCCGCAGTACAGCGCTGCCCGGTGGTCCCAAATCCCCCCCAAATCGCCCCATCCACCGCCAGATCCAAATTCGCATCATCCATCACAATAATAATGTTCTTCCCGCCCATCTCCAGATGGCACTTCTTAAAAGTAGGCGCGCAAGTCTCGCTAATAATCCTCCCAACTTCCGTCGACCCCGTAAAACTAACCAAGCCAACATCGCGATGCTTCACCAAAGGCGCCCCAGCCCCCGGCCCATCCCCATTCACTACATTCACCACGCCAGCCGGCAACCCAGCCTCAGCCAAAACCTGCACATAATTGTAAGAAGAAAACGGCGTATCCTCCGCCGGCTTCAAAACCACGGTATTCCCGCAAACCAACGCCGGCGCAATCTTCCACGAAGGTATCGCCATAGGAAAATTCCAAGGCGTAACCAACCCCGCCACGCCAATCGGCGCCCGCACGCTCATCGCAAATTTATCAGGCAGCTCCGAAGGCGTAGTCTGCCCATAAAGCCGCCGCCCTTCTCCAGCCATCAAGTAAGTCATATCGATGGCCTCTTGCACGTCCCCACGCGTCTCCGCCAACACCTTACCCATCTCGCGCGTCATCTCACGCGCATAATCCTCCTTACGCGCCACCAAAATCTCCGCCGCCCGGTAAAGAATCTCCGCCCGCTTAGGCGCAGGCGTCAGCCGCCACTTCTTATAAGCCTCTTTAGCCGCGTCCACAGCCCGATTCACATCCGCCTCAGTAGACGAAGGGAACATCCCAATCAATTCATCGCGATTAGCCGGATTACGGTCCTCAATCGCAGCAGCACCGGAGCCGTCCACCCATTCCCCATTTATGTAATTCTTATAAACCTTAGGCGTAACAGCAGTAGCCATCGAAAATCCTCCGAACCAATTAGATGCGCGCGCAAATCGCAAGACTCACTCGGCAAGCCAATCGAAATTAGCAGAGTAAAGTATGCAGCGTCAAAGGCAGCGGGAGCCGAAAGTAGCGCTGGCGTCCCCGCCGGCATCTTACGACCTCGAAAGCAAGCCACTGCCGAAATAATGGACGTCGCGCGATCTAAATTACATTGCCCTAGTTTTCGTCCTAGCCCCACCCGCGAGAAATGCATGCAGCAACTTTCGCGGTCGTAGGAGCCGGCGGGACGCCAGCGCTACGACCTACAACAGCCTAGTTACCAGTCGGGTCTGCGTTCGAGGTCGTGCTAGGGGCAGGTGCAGGCGGCGGAGTCGGGTTCGGCGATGTGGTCGGATGCTGCTGCGTTTGCCGCGGCGCGCTTACTCCGGCAATATCCGAGCCGAGCCCAAGTTTCTGAAGCGTAGTCGCGTCGAGCTTCCCTGAGCCGGTCATACCGTGATCTTCCTGAAACTTGCGCATGGCGTCTTGCGTATTGGCGTCCCACTTTTTGCTCGGGTCGCCGTGATAATAACCTTCACGTGAGAGCGCGGTCTGAATTTCTTCAATGCGGTCAGTGGTCGGAGCTTTCTGGATCGGTTCCCAGTGCCTCTTCCCGCCCTTCTTACCCTTCTTCGATGAAGCAGAACTCTTCGATGCCGCCGTCCCCTTCTTAGCAGGCGCTTTGCTCGACGCTTGCGGCGCAGCAGAAGCACCGCGCGCCGTCGCAGTCACTCCAAAACCCGCAAACCCAATCAAAGCCGCAATCACGAAGCAACTCGCGACAACAAGCAACCGATAACCGCGACGCGCCGGCGCTTCACGGGTGAACACGCTGGGTAAGCTCATTCGTTCGGCACCGCTCCCGCAAGAAACACAGTCAATTCCCGATCATTCGCATCGTGCCGGATCACTTTGAAGAGCACGTCCTGCCCCGGCTTCAATCGCGCCACCTCGCGCCGATACTCGTTCAAATTCGCCACCGGCACGTGATTGACCTCGACAATGATATCGCCGCGGCTGAACTCAATATCTTCCGCAAAGCTGGCTGGCTCGACTTCCGAAACTATCACGCCCGCCTGCTTATTGATTCCCAATTTGCGCGCCAATTCCGGCGTCAAATCCTCAACATGCAGCCCAAACTCCGCCGGCTCAATGCCTTCAGGCGAAGTCTCCAGCTCCTCAGAAGTATTCGGGAAAAGCTTCGAACGATCCGCGACAACCACCGATACTTCGTGCGCTTCCTTATTCCGCATGTACTTCAACTGAACATTCTGCCCCACCGGCGTGTCAGCAATCGGATCGACGAGATCGGACCCTGTATGCACCGGATGCCCATTTACATCGGTAATCAGGTCCCCGGGCTTTAGCCCCGCTTTTTCAGCCGGGCTGCCGTTCTCGACGCCCTGCACCACGATGCCATAAGCCGCGCCAAGCTCGCGCAGCAGCACAGGATTCGAGCTATTCTCTTCGCTGAAGCTGATGCCGATCGAACCGCGCGTGACCTTGCCGCTGGTCACCAGCTGGTTGTAAACGCTGATCACAGTATTCGAAGGCAGCGCAAACCCAACGCCCTCGAATCCGCGTCCGCCGGTATAAATAGCGGTGTTGATGCCAATCACTTCGCCCGCCATGCTCACCAGCGGCCCGCCCGAATTTCCAGGGTTAATCGCCGCATCCGTCTGAATGAATTTCTGAAACTGAAATCCAGGATTCGGGCGATCCTTAGCACTAACGATTCCCGCGGTAACAGTAGCCTGCAATCCAAACGGGCTGCCAATCGCCAGCACCCAATCGCCAACCTGCACCCCATTCGAATTCCCCAGCTTCGCGATGGGCAGCGCATGATCGGAATCAATTTTGATTACGGCCAGATCGGTAAGCGTATCGGTGCCGATAACTTTCGCCATGTAGTGGCGAGGATCCTTGTCGATGGTGACTTCGATCTTGGTAGCCTGATCGACCACGTGGTTATTCGTCAGGATGTAGCCCTTCGCATCAACGACCACGCCAGAACCCAGACTGCGCTCAGCCGCAGGCCCTTCATCCTGGTTATCAAAGAAGCGGTCAAAGAAATCGTCGAATGGGTCGCCCGGTTTGCGCTTCTGCTTGCCCTTAGGGCGATCGATCACTTGCGTGGTGGAAATATTAACGACGGTAGGTTCAAGCTTCCCGGCAATCGCCGAAAATGTGCCGCTAAGCGAGACAGGGTCCGGAATAGCCAGCAGCGCCGCCCCATTTCCAGCCTGCGAACGAGTAGCCATCGCCCGCCCGGAAATCAGCGTTCCGATCAATATCCCGATGGCCAGCGTAAACATCACCAGCACGCCGGCAAAGAACTTCCGCCGCCGCACCCAGTCAGCCAATTCGCGAAACTGCATACCCATATCCCGCGCTCCGTTCCTGGCGACACCCGTACCGGGCGAAGCCCCAGTATAACACCGCCCCGAATCGGGAGGCACCGCTACGTTTTGAACGAAGTGCCCTCCTCGTAATGTCACTGGCCCGACTCCAACCGCTGTACGTAGTTCCCCGACCAGTACAATTCTCTTCCGCGAAATCCCAAGTTACCCTACAGCAGGAAATTGCAAATGAACCCAAAATGCATCTTCAAGCCCCAAGTAGCGCCGGCGTCCCCGCCGGCATCCTACGACCCCGATCGCGCCACAACCAAAACACACGGACGGCCCCAAACACAACGACACTTTTTGCCCCAAACCGCCATTTCTAATCACGACACTAAACTCATTAGAAATCGCCGTAACCCCATGAAAACAAACAAAAGTCTCAATTTGTAATCACGACAAAAAGGCATCTTTGCAAATGCCTTCTTTAGACCATCGGGAACGATTAAGCCCACAACGCAAGCCCAACACGCCGAGGGGATTGGCGACAGCCACAGACATTGTTACAATCCCCCTGCATACCTATGGCCCCACAAACACTCTACGAAAAAATCTGGAACTCCCACATAGTTAGAGAAGTCCCCGGCCAACCGTCGCTGATTTACATCGACCGCCACCTAATCCACGAAGGCACGTCGCCCCAAGCATTCGCCGGATTGAAAGCAGCAGGACGCAAAGTGCGAAGGCCGGACCTAACTTTCGCAGTGATGGATCATTCCGTCTCAACAAAGAATCGCCTCTTGCCGGTGTTGGACGCCGATGCCCGCGGCCAATTCGAAGCCCTCGAGCGCAATTGCAAAGAAACCGGCGTCCGCCTCTTCGACATGCACAGCCGCAATCAAGGCATAGTCCACATCATCGGCCCCGAACTAGGAATCACCCAGCCAGGACAAACAATCGTCTGCGGCGACAGTCACACCTCCACGCACGGAGCCGTAGGCGCCCTAGCATTCGGCATCGGCACAAGCGAAATCGAGCACGTGCTAGCAACGCAATGCCTCTCGCAAGCGAAATCGAAAACCGGCCTGATCCGCTTCAACGGCAAGCGCCCCAAAGGCGTCACGTCAAAGGATTTCATCCTCACGCTGATCGGCAAGATCGGCATCGCCGGCGGCACCGGCTACGTCTTCGAATATGCCGGCGACGCCGTCGGCGCCCTCTCGCTCGAAGCCCGCATGACCATGTGCAACATGACCATCGAAGGCGGCGCCCGCGCAGGCATGATGGCCCCGGACGAAACCACGTTCAAATATCTCGAAGGCAAGCCATTCGTTCCGCGCGGCAAAGAATTTCAGGAAGCCGTCGAGGGATGGAAAGCGCTGGCCTCTGATCCCGGCGCAAAATACGACCTAGTCGTCGATATCGACGCCACAAAGCTCGCGCCGCAAGTCACCTGGGGCACAAATCCCGGCATGGTTACCGATGTAACCAGCCGGGTACCGGATCCGAATTCATTCAGCGATCCTGTCGATAAACAGGCCGCCGAGCGCGCTCTCGTTTATATGGATCTGAAGGCCGGAACGCCAATCACCGATATCGCCGTCGATCGCGTTTTCATCGGCTCGTGCACCAATTCCCGCATCGAAGACTTACGCGCCGCAGCCCACGTGATCGAAGGCAAGCATGTTTCAAAACATGTAAAGCAAGCCCTGGCCGTCCCGGGCTCGCGCGTAGTGAAAGTGCAAGCCGAAAAAGAAGGCCTGGACAAGATTTTCCTCGACGCCGGGTTCGAGTGGCGCGATGCAGGCTGCAGCATGTGCATCGGCATGAACGATGACGTTCTGCCAAGCGGCGAACGCTCCGCCAGCACCTCCAATCGCAATTTCGAAGGCCGCCAGGGCAAAGGCAGCCGCACCCATCTCGTCAGCCCGATGATGGCCGCCGCCGCAGCGATCGAAGGACATTTCGTGGACATCCGCAAGTGGGATGTGAACGGAGCCGAGTAACAATGCAACCGTTCATCAAACACACAGGCTTGGTGGCGCCCATGGATCGCGTCAACGTGGACACCGACCAAATGGTGCCCAAGCAATTTCTGAAGTTGCAAACCCGCGAAGGTTTCGGCCGCACGCTTTTCTATGACTGGCGCTACTTGCCCGGCGAAGCGCTGAATCCCGAATTCCCGCTGAATTTTCCGCGCTATAAGGGCGCCAGCGTCCTTCTCGCGCGCGCCAATTTCGGCTGCGGCTCAAGCCGCGAGCACGCCCCGTGGGCCATTCTAGATTACGGCTTCCGCTCCATCATCGCGCCCAGCTATGCGGACATCTTCTATAACAATTGTTTCAAGAACGGAATTCTCCCCGTAACTCTGAGCGATGCCCAAGTCGACGATCTCTTCAGACGCGTCGAAAATCAGGAAAGCTACCGGCTCACCGTCGATCTCGAAAATCAGGTCATCACCGACGAGAGCGGCCTGCGCATTCCCTTCGAGATCGATCCCTTCCGCAGAAATTCCCTGCTCAAAGGTCTCGACGATATTGGCCTTACGCTCGAACACGAGCCGGATATCTCGGCGTACGAAAAACTAAATCCGAAATCCGCGCCGATGTACGAAGCGGTAGACGTAAAAATCGCCGCACCGCAAACATAATCCCACGCACCGCGTCAAACCAGACCGGGAGATGGCAATGACTTGGCGTCGCTGGCTGCTGGTAATCGCCGCGCTCGGCACGCTCTCGGTCGCAGCCGCGCAAGAAAAAGAAAAATCGCAGCTCTTCCCCCCAGCCTCGTTGCTGAATCAAATCACGCCCGAAGGCATTCGCGCCAACATGAACTACCTCGCGGACGACCTGCTCGAAGGCCGCGGCACAGGCACGCGCGGTTACGCGCTAGCCGCGCTTTACATGCGCAGCCGCTTCGAAGGGCTCGGCCTAAAGCCCGGCGGCGTCAAAGGCGACTATTTTCAGCCAGTGCCTCTGCGCCACCTAACCATCGTGCCCCAAGGCACCACCCTGGAGATCATCCGCCAATCGCATGTGGATCGGATCCCTCTGGCGAAAGACTTCATCACTGGCGGCAATGGCCTCGTGACCTACAGTCCCGCGGAAGGACCGATAGCATTCGTAGGCTACGGCGTTTCCGCACCAGAATTTGGCTATGACGATTTTGCGGCCGTGGATGTTCGCGAAAAAATCGTAGTCGAATTCTTTGGCGCGCCGTCCACGTTCGCGGCCGCGCCCCGCGCCTACTATTCCGACGGATTCGTGAAATCCAAAATCGCCGCCGCGCACGGCGCAATTGGCGTCATCGAAATTTGGGCCGGTCCCATCGCCGAGAGAATTCCCTTCGAACGGCTGGTGCAATTTTTTCAGGAACCGCAATTTCGCTGGATCGATGCGCGCGGCATTCCGAATGAATCCGTTCCAGAAATTCGCGCCACCGCCATGGTAAGCGAAAAGGCCGCACTGAAGCTGTTTGAAGGCGCGCGAAAAACGCTGAGGCAGGCGCTCGATGACGCCTCGCAAAACAAGCCGCAAGGATTCTCGCTCGTCGGTGATGTGGCCCTTCATCTGACGACGCGGTTCACCCCCGCTGAAAGTTCCAATGTCGTTGCGATTCTGCCCGGATCCGATCCAGCGCTGAAAAATGAATACGTAGTCTTCAGCGCGCACCTGGATCATCTGGGCATCGGCGAAGCCATCAAAGGCGATGTGATTTACAACGGCGCTCTCGATAACGCATCAGGCAGTTCCGCGCTGCTCGAAATCGCGCGCGCCTTCAGCGAAATGCCCACTCCGCCGCGCCGCTCGATTTTATTTTTGTCGGTAACCGGAGAAGAAGCCGGCCTGCTAGGCTCCGATTATATCGCGAGCAATCCAACCGTGCCAATTTCCCAGATCGCGGCCAATGTGAACATGGATGGCGTCGCGCTGCTCTACGATTTCAAGGATCTCGTCGGCATCGGCGTAGATCATTCGAGCCTAAGCCGCGAACTCGCCGACGTCGCGCGGCACATGAATCTCGAAGTCAGCCCCGAGCCGATGCCGGAAGAAGCCTTCTTCATACGCAGCGATCAATATTCGTTTGTAAAGCAGGGCGTTCCAGCGGTCTTTCTAACCGAAGGATTCAAAACCGTAGACCCAAAGCTGAACGGAAAAAGTATTTCGCTAGAATGGGAAAGCACGATTTATCACACGCCGCAAGATGACATGAAGCAAAAACTAAATTTCGAAGCCGGCGCCAAATTCACCCGAGCCGATTTCGCAATAGGCTACGAACTAGCGCAGGAAACCGAGCGCCCCCACTGGAACAACGGCGATTTTTTCCAAACAAAATTCAGCAAGCCGCACTAAAGTCACGCCAAAGGCGTGCAATCTCCCGTAGGGCCCGCGCTTTATGCCGGGCCTCTTGGGCGCGATTGTGAAAAGGCCACATATCGAGCACACGCAAACAGCCGGATCGAAGTGTGATTTGTGGTTCGGGTCGAGTTCGCGACGAATGTTCACGTTGCCCGTCCCGCCATGAAGCGCGGGCCCTACGTTCGGAGGGCTGGCGCGCTTTAGCTTCCCGTTTCTGCGGATCCGGCAACTGGGCCAGTCGAATCCATCGGCGCCGGCGCAGGCCCTTTCAATTCCGCCAAAAGAATCGCGGCAAAAATCAGCGCCGCACCAGCAAGCGTCCGCGAGCTCAGACGCTCGTGCAAAACCACATAAGAGGTGAGCGCCGCAAAAACCGGCTCCAGCGTAAAAAGAATCGCCGCATGATTCGCCGAAGTATGCTTCTGCGCCCAAAGCTGCGCCGAAAAACCGAGCACCGTGCAGCCAAGCGCCGTAACCACGATCGCAAAGATCAATCCAGAAGTAATCTCAAATCGCGGCGCTTCCCAACCCGCCGCGGCGACAATCGGCAGCGCAATCGTCGCCAGTATCGCGGTCAGCGCAATCTGCAGGAAAGTCAATCCGGCGACCGAATGACGATTGCCGTAATGCGCGACGGCCAAGATGTGGAACGCGAACATCACCGCCGACCCGATGCTCAATAGATCGCCGAGATTGAGATTCCTGAATCCCCAAGGCGGCACTGCCACGAAGTAAAGCCCGAACATCGCCACCAGCGCCCCAGCCCAAGCCCAACGATTGATGCGCCTGCGCCAAAAAACCGCCAGCAGCACCGGAACCAACACCGCGCTAGAGCCGTTCAAAAACGCCGCTTTCGAAGGCGTAGTGAATTTCAACGCAACGGTCTGGAAGATGTAACCAGAAAACAGAAACACCCCAATTACGGCGCCAGCCAGGATTTCCGGCCGTCGCAACCCGCGAGCCGTCTGCCAATAAATTGCCAGCATCACCAGCGCCGCGAGCACGAACCGCACGGACAGAAACGCAAACACCGAAGCGTAAGCGAGCGCATTCTGCACGACAACAAACGTCGCGCCCCACATGAACATGCAGGCGCCAAGCGCCAAATCGGCTTTCAGTCGCTGGCTCATCATTAGTTTAGTGGCGCGAAAACAAACCGTGGAAGTTTAGCGGCAGCCGGAAAACATCGCAACGCGCGGGGCGCCGGACTGCTTGCGCGTGATGTAAAGAGATTGCGGAGCTAATTGTTGTTTGAGGCAACACTCTCGTGTATAAACAACCATTCATATGGCGCGACGGTTAGCGGCGTGCATCCTTTTGACCGTATTCCTCGCACTTCCCCTCCCTGCGGATAAGTCGCAGTGGGTCGAAGTGACGAGCCCGAACTTCGTCGTGATCAGCAACGGCGGGCAAACCACGGCGCAGCGCGTCGCGGTGCAATTTGAACAGATCCGCGTCATTTTCCGGAAAGCGCTGCCGTACGCAAACGCCCACGAAAGCCCGGTCATAACCGTTATCGCCGCGAAGGATGAGAAATCGCTGCGCGAATTGCTGCCCGA
>Ga0206813_1161_pt1 | contig 12750 bp, 17 predicted proteins | sample Alteio_BWOrgCont_92_FD_152856 | JGI IMG/M metagenome (GOLD analysis project Ga0206813, IMG submission 152856) | Enriched cells from forest soil in Barre Woods Harvard Forest LTER site, Petersham, Massachusetts, United States -... | ecosystem: Environmental > Terrestrial > Soil > Temperate forest >...
TCCAGGACTTCCTGGCCATTATTGGCCACGGTCACCTTCCAGCCTAATTTTTCCAGGATCCTCACGGCAATGCGCTGATTGACCGTATTGTCTTCTGCCATCAAAATACGCAAATGATGCAGCTCAGGAGGCACGAAGGACGACGATGCCGCAGAATGGGCACTCTGCTCCCCACCGGGCTTGGCAAAAAAATCCGGGTTAAAACCGAATATAATGACGAAACGAAATGTGCTGCCTGCCCCCTCTTTGCTTTCCACTTCAATGGAACCACGCATCATTTCGACGATCTTCTTGCAAATAGCCAATCCCAGTCCTGTCCCGCCGTAACGACGGGCGGTGGTATTGTGCGCATCAGTAAATACATCAAAGATATGCGGCAGGTTCTTGGGGGATATGCCGATACCGCTATCAATTATCTCAAAGACCACTTCGCAATCCTTGGCTGTCAGCGACTTCATCTTCACATTGACCTGCACCTTGCCCTTGTGGGTGAATTTGATCGCATTATTGACCAGATTGACGATCACCTGCCTGAGCCTTACCGGATCACCGACCAGGAGGCGCGGGATCTGTGGATCGATCGTCCAGACAACATCAACCCCCTTGTTACGCGCCAAGATCATCAGGCCCTTGCAAACATTCTTCACGATATCCGGCACATTGATCTCGATCTCCTCAACCACCACCTTGCCTGCCTGGGCGCGTGAGAGGTCCAGGATATCGTTGATCAAGCTCAATAAGTTATCTGCTGCATCCTTGGCGACTTTTAAATTATCTTTCTGTTCCTCGTTCAAAGGCGTATCCAGGGTCAGATCGATCATACCGATGATCGCATTCATCGGTGTGCGCACCTCGTGCGACATTTTTGCCAGGAAAACACTTTTAGCACTATTGGCTTCTTCCGCGGCCAATTTGGCCTGCAGGATCATTTCATGGGCCCGTTTATTTTCAGTGATGTCCTGAAGCATACCCACGGAACCCACAACCTTGCCTTTATTGTCCTTAAGGATATTGACCGAAAGGTCCACGTCAATGATCGTGCCGTCCTTGCGCACCGCCTTGGTTTCCATGTGATGCTTGTAGCCGCTCTGACGGATATTCAAGGAACGGATGATCTTCCACTCTTCCGCAGGATATAACGTATGGACCGGCCTTAATAGAAGGTCCTGGGCGTTCATTCCAAAAAGTTTCTCAGTAAATTTGTTCCAGGAAACGATCTGTTCCTTCTCATCCGTCATGGTGATAGCCGCGGCGGAATTATCCAAAATGATGCGTAATTTATTTTCAGACTCACGCATCTGATGCTCGGTCAATTTCTCACGGGTGATATCGTTAAAAATACCAATAGACCCGATGATCTCCCCCTTGCTGTCCTTCAAGATCGATATGGACGCGTTGACATCAAGCAAGGAGCCGTCCTTACAAAGCATCTGGGTGATGATATTTGAAAGCATGCCTTTATGACGAATGTTCAAAGAGCGGATACGCTTCCATTCGGAGGCCGTATAAAGACTGCTGACCTGTTTATTAAACAAGTCCCCTTTGGTCATCCCCAGCATTTTTTCAGCCATGGGATTCCAGACAACGATACGCTCCTTGCTGTCAGTGACCGTAATCGCCGAAGGAGAATTTTCAAAAACAATCTTAAAGAGCTGTTTAGACTCAATCAGATCCTTTTCTAATTGTTGTTCGGGCTTGACCGTTTTTATTTTTGCCTTACTCATATTTTATTCTTGGTAAACTTGGTATTGATAAGGATCGCAATGACATTAAACAGCCCCATCACTAAAGCCAATATGATCATACATACCTTAAAAATGTGCGCCCAACCCGCGTGAAAATCCGCAGGCTTCAAAAAATGAAAGATCAGGGAAACCAGGAATATGATCAGAAGAATGGAGAACCCGCAGATGAGAAAGACTAAAATGGAAAAAAAGGTCGCAATCAAAATAACGCAAAGGTTATAGTTCCATAAAGACCCTTTGGACATTTTACTGGCAGCTATTCCGATGCGTCGCATAGTATTATGTTACCACTGAAATTTTAAGGCGCAATTATAGATTAAAATTCTAACGTTCGAATTTAACCACGTTCTGCCACCAGGCATGACTGTCCCAGGCAAGAGCTTGTTTCCATAATTTTCGGGCGGTCGTGGTCTTTAAATGGTCAGGGGCGCGTTTGAAGAAGGTCTTCGCCACCGGATAACCATTATCCGCGTATTCCTTGGCCTGAATAAGGCATTCCAATATATCCGCATCACGGGCAACGATGCTGTCACGGGAAGCTTGAGCTTCATAATCCTTACGCATCGCCAGCAAGGCTGCTTTGACCTGTTTATTTAGATCAGACACCTGGTCGGCAAAGGCCTTCTTTTCAGCCTCCCGAAAATCAATATAATAATGCCCCATTTTATGCAGGTCATTGATGCGCGCTTCATGGATATCATTGAACAAGGTCATGGTCACGACTTTATAAGGATCGACACCTTCGCAATGGGCGATGTAATAGCCGATCACCGCACAACGGAAGCAATGCTCGGCGACTGATTCAGGATTTTCTATACCAGCCACCCACCAGCCGCTGCGCTTGACGCGCTTTAAAAGTCCGGCTTCAGCAAAGAAGTTCAGCGCCGCGACTTGGGGATTCACTGTTTTACTCTTTTTGACGGATGATTTCATAGCACACCATGGATGTCGCATGAGCGACGTTTAAAGACATGCGTTGATTTTTCATAGGGATCATCGCGCGCACATCCAATTTCTTGAGGATGATATCCCTAACCCCTTTTTCTTCTGAACCCATGACCAAGGCCAACGGGAACTTTAATTCAATTTCGGTCAAATCCTGGCCTTCTTCAACAACCGTACCCAAAAGCCAGAAACCCATCTTCTTTGCCTTCTCGATCGCATTGCCTAAATTGGAAACCTTTGCCACACTTAAATAATTCTCCCCCCCGCAAGCCACCCGTAAGACAGACTCTGTGATGCTGACTGATTCTGTGGACGGAAGGATAATATCAAAATAACCTAAAGCCCCGCAGCTGCGGATAATGCCGCCTAAATTCTGCGGATCGTTCAAATTATCCAGAAATACCGGAATGCGTCTTTTCTCGTAGGCATTATTGAGCAATTCTTCAATAGGCGTATAAGCAAAATCATCGATATCCGCCAGGATCCCCTGCGTATTCAAATTCTGCGCCAGCCGCTGGATCTTGGAATGCGGTACCGTCTGCACCCCGATCCCGTGCTGATTGCATTTCTTGCGGATATAATCAAGGTCTACATGATCCTCATCGATCATGATGCGGCGTATCGTCTTAGGATTAGACTTCAAGCGTTCAATTACCGGGTTCTTACCATAAAGTTTCATATTTTCCGTTTCTTATTTCTTAATCCCCAGCCGTAAATAGAATAATGGTTTCAAAATACTCCACCAGCTGACAATAGGGATCATCTTGGTGTAGCCGCCTTGGGTTTTGGGCGGGTAGATCTTGGTGACGAAGGCTTCTTTGTATTTATATCCCAAGGTAGCAGCCTTCCATAGAATATACGGCTCTAACTCGTAAGTGTCCAGCCATTCCTGATTAAGGTCAATGCGCTGATCGTCAAAAATACTCAGGCGTATGGCCCGAAAACCATTGGTTGTGTCAGTGACCTTGTGGCCGGTCAAGACTGTAAAAACCCAGGGATGAAGCCGGGTGGCCAGCTTTCTATAAAAAGGCATTTCCCCTCCGGAGCCGACCTTGCCCAAATACCTGGAACCTTGTACCAGGTCCCAATTATCTTTGACAATGGGTTCCAGTAACTGAGGAATTTCTTCGGGATTGTCCTTGTCATTGCCTGCCATGATAACGACAATGCCATAACCTCGCGTCCTGGCATGATGAATGGCGGTGCGAATGGCGGCCCCCACCCCGCGGCGCTTGGGATGCTTGATCGTCATCACCCCGCGGTCCTTATAGGATGCAATCATCTCTGTCGTGCCGTCATCTGAGCCGTCATCCACGATCAAATAATCCGCCTGGGAGGGCATCGGACTCTTGAGGAATCTTTCGATGACATTACGCAGCTTGATCTTTTCGTTGAAAGCAACAGGTACCACTAAGACTTGGTGGGTCATAAGGGAACGATCGTATTATTTTTAATCTGGTAAGAAATGCCACAGGTGCATTTAAAGCCATAATCCAAAACGCGGCCGCAGCTACAGGCCCAGGCAATCTTTTTCGCGGGATTCCCAACGACAATATGGTGGTTCGCGACATCCTTAAGGATCACGGAACCAGCTCCAATCACGGCATAAGACCCTATGTTCACCCCGCACATGAGCGTGGCATTGGCACCAATAGTAGCGCCTTTTTGGACCATGGTCTTTTCCAAGATCCAGTCATCTTTGCGATGGCTGCGCGGATAGCGATCATTAATGAAGGTTGCTCCGGCCCCCACAAAGACATCGTCCTGCAGCGTCACGCCTTTAAAAACCGCCACCCCGTTTTTCAACGTCACATGATTACCGATCACGGCCCCACCCTCGACGTAACAGCCATCACAGATATTGCAATGTTCCCCGATCACAGCCCCATCAAGGATATTGGCATTCGCCCAAATACGGGTCCCTTCACCGATCTTGGCATTGGGATGGACTATCGCGCGTTCATGTTTGAAGAAACTCATATCTTGATCAACTCCCCGCGGCGGTTGATGGATTCCCCGATCGCAACCAGGGTGCGCACCACGTCGGCCGCCTTAGAGGCATCCGCCAGCACAGGCTGCTGGTTCTTTTCAATACACGAAATAAAATACTGCGCCTGCGCTTTTAACGGCTCATTAAAACCAACCTTGGGGATCGTGATACTTCCCTCGCGGGAAAGCAATTGGAACTCCCCATAGGTCTCATAATAGACGGATGTTTTTTCAACATGCTTATCATAAAGCTTGATCGGCCCCTCGGCATCCAGATCATCCCACGCCACCATCTTTTGCGATCCCACGACGGTGATCTGGCGCACTTTTTTGGGATCCAGCCAGCTGACATGAACGTTTACCATGATATTATCAGGATAATCGATGGTGGCAAAGCCGAGATCTTCCAGATTGCCGCCTAAACATTTATGCCCCCGCGCTGATACTGATACCGGAGCGCTGTTAAAAAGAAAATTGAAAATGGAAATATCGTGCGGGGCCAAATCCCAAAGCGCATTGACATCATAACGAAAAGGCCCAAGATTCGTACGCTCGGAATGAGCATAATGGACTTTCCCCATTTCGCCAGAAGCGATATATTCGCGCAATTTGACGATCCCCTGATTGAAAACAAAAATATGCCCTGTCATTAACAGCTTACCCACAGACTTAGCCAAATCACCCAGCTGCACGCATTCATTCGCGTTCATCGCCAGCGGCTTTTCACATAGCACATGCTTGCCGGCCTGCAAGGCTTCCTGGGTAATTTTAAAATGGTAATTGGTCGGGACAGCCACCACCACCGCATCGATGGCAGGGTTGCTTAAGATGTCTTTATAATTCTGCGTGGTTTGGATCTCAGGGAAAAGGGTCTTGATCGAAGCCAATCGCTTTTCATCCAGGTCCGCGCACATCAATACGCGGGAATTAGCCAGCTGGGAAAAAATACGGATATGGTTGGGCCCCCAATGCCCGCAACCAATAACGCCTACTGAGATCAAAATATGCTCCTTTATTAAATTTAACCCATTATACTGAAACTCGCGGGAATCCCAAAGTCTTTCTTTATGGATTTATTGGTTGCTAATGTCTTTATCTTTAGATTAAAATAGCTCCCATGCTCCGCAACCTAAAAATCATTTTCTTTATATGCCTGATATTGGCTGCTTCCTACAATATTTTTAAGGCCTATGCCCAGGCCATCGGCCAATTTGAAGATCATACAACTATCCCCCTGCACAGCCTGGGATTCCAATTCATGGGACTAGAGAGCGTATTCAAGGATGTCCGCACCGTCGGATATTTTACGGATAAAGACCTGGACAACCCTTTGGCCATCGCCCAATTCGAACAAGCTCAGTATATGCTCGTACCAACTGTCCTGGATCTCAACCACACCCAGTATCATTGGGTGATCTTTGATTGCACAAACCCTCAGGTTGCCATCGATGCGATCAAACGGCTGGGATTCACCCCTGCAAAAGCCCGAAACGGCATTATTTTAGCTTTTAACCCCAATGGTGTTTAATTGATGATCTACTTTCTTGGCATCCTTATCAGTTTAACCGCAGGCTTCCTGGTGATACGCCTGCTGACAGGTGGACGGCTGAATATCATCCTGCATATCCTGTTAGCTTTATTGCTGGGACTGGGGATAGACGGTACTACGGCCTTTTATGCCCATATTCTTTTGGGCCAATTCAATCGATGGATCCCGATTGGATTGGTGGTATTAATTGTAGTTTTGACTTTGAGAGAAAAGAAACAACGCAACGGTCTTTATAAAGAGATTGCTTCGTCGTTGAAAAGCATTACTTGCAGAGAAAGTCTATGGGGACTGCTGGCATTAGGCATACTCGCCATTCCTTTAACCCTCAGCGCCAATCATTACCCTCTTGGCGGATGGGATGCGTGGTCCTGCTGGAATTTGAAAGCAAAATTCATTTTCTTAGGGCAAGGAAATTGGAAAGATGTGCTCGCCCCCGGCCTTTGGCGCAGCAATACACATTATCCCCTTCTTTGGCCTTTGATAAATGTTTGGTTCTGGGACCTGGGTGGAAAATTTGATCAAACAGTGCCGATGTTCAACAGCATTGCCATAGCTCTCATCACTGCAGGAATTTTACTTTTTGGGATTCTAGAATTGACGGGAATGTTATGGGCTTCGATCTGTGCTGCTGTCATCGTGACCGCTATTCCGTTTGGCGTGACCTTATTCATCAGCCAATATAGCGATAGCCTTGTCGGCCTCTTTTTGTTGTCTGCATTTATGTGTGTGCTATTAGCAGAGAAATGTGAACAGCCTAAACTGAAAATATTAAGTTTGATATTCCTGGGGCTTATGAGTTTTACCAAGAATGAAGGTCTGATCGCCGCCGGCATCTCAGCCCTGCTTATCTTTTGGCATGAACGCGCTAACAAAAAGGAGTTAAAAAACCTGATCATAACCTTTTTTATCGCCCTGCTGCCCACCATTATCTTTACGCTTTTCATGGCCCCCAAGAACGAAGCCTTCATCAATGGACTGACATCTACGGATAAACCTACCAATTGGGCGCGGATCAGCGTCATTTTGACCTACCCCTGGTTTGAGTTCATTTCAGGCAAATGGAATGGATTTTGGCTGCTTGCCTTAGGCGGGATCTTGTTGGCTGGGAAAAAATTATGGCAATCATCCTTAGGAATTATCGCCTTAAGCCTGTTCCTTTATCTGGGAGTAGTGCTGACTTATTACGCGGTGAATACTTTCTTTGAGATCAGCTGGTGGCTGTCAACGACCCTTTCGCGCATTCTCTTTGCGATGATACCGACGATCGTTTTTTGGATAAGTCTTGGACTTGCAGACAAACCTAAGGACGCTTGATCTTTTTGATCTTATATTTCAAGATCCCCGCCGGAACCTTGATCTCCAGGGTCTCACCCGCCTTATGGCCCAATAAACCCTTACCGATGGGTGAATAAATGGAAATCTTGTTCTCTTCATAGCTAGCTTCTTCCGGAGAAACCAGCATATAGGTTAACTCCTCATCGTTGTCAACATCGTGCATGGTGACGATGGCACCGATAAAAATCTTGTCCGAGGGGATATTTTCATTCTCGATAATGCGCACGTTAGCCAACTTACTCTCTAGTTCGGCAATGCGCGATTCATTGTGCGCTTGTGCCTCTTTGGCCGCGTCGTATTCCGCGTTCTCGGAAATATCCCCCTGGGCGCGGGCCTCGCCAATGGCTTTGGCAATCTTCTGGCGCTCAGTTGTTTTTAAAGCTTCCAACTGGGCCTGAAGCTTGTGGAAGCCCGCTCTGGTCAAATAGACTTCATTACCCATATTACATCGCCTCGATGGCCTTGATCATGATAGGAATGACCCCTTGGGCTTCCTCTTTGCTCATACGGCCTAATTTGGTGAAATTCCAGGCACCGTCGATCTGATTCTCGCGGGTGACCTGTAATTTCTTGGGCGCGCCATTATAAGAATAGACGCCGACACTGATACGGGTGTTCTGAAACTCAATGACCTCTTTGAAGGATGACACATCTAACGTTGCATCGTAAGGCATTTTCTTGTCCTTTCTTTAAGTTAAAAATCTACGACAACCCGGGCAGATTGAATCCGGGCATATTTTTCATTTTATTGGCCGCCGACTGCTGGGAACGTTTCACAGCAGTATTCAAATTTTTTAACAAATCCATCTGGATGCGGTTCTTATTGCCGGTATTCAACAGACCTTCTTCGATATCGATGGATTGGAATACCTGTGCCCCGTTGATGACTACCTTGATACCGCGGGATTCGGAAACTTCAATGATCGTCGCTTCCAGTTCTTTTTTGAGTATATCTGCCTGCTTCTTCATTTCCCACAACTTCTTGGCTTGGTCTAACATGAAATCCCCCAGATAATATATAGTTTATGAAAAGTCGTTTCTCTAATATAAATTATAGAAGCTATTTTATACCTCAACTTTTGATTTTTGGCAAGTAATCAATATTCCCTGTTGTTTGCTAGGCAATGCTTCACTTTATATCGTTACTGTAATCTCAACGCAAGATCATACAAACTGGGCACCAAAAACATTTGAAGGAACCTGATGATAAAAAAAGCAATGATCGGAGAAAGATCGATGCCCATCTGGGGCAAAAGCCGTCGTATAGGCTCCAGTATCGGTTCAGTGCTCCGTATCAAAAACTGCACCAGAGGATTAGACGGGTCAGGATTCACCCAGCTGATGATGGCGCGGACAAAGATCAGGCATTGCAAGACGAAAAAAATGATATTAACGACCCAGGCCAGCGCGTTGACAAAATTGTACAGTATAAACATATGTTTTTTCTCCCTAAAAGAATTTCAATAAACTGCCGTCCAGTAATTTTTCATTGACCCGATTAAGGAGTTCCTTGGTCTTGTGAGAAACATCCTTCCAGCCCGTCAGCACATCCTGCATGCCCTGGCTGGTCGCCTGCAGGGACACCGCGGTGCTGGTGATGACCGCGGCCATGTCTTCCACATCCAACGGATCTTCACCGATGATCACAGCGGTAGGGTCGAACACTGGCAAGGAATGATCCTCGCTAATCTCGATGAGCTTCTGGCCCAATACACCCTCGGTCCTGATACTGACCTTGGAACACTTGCGGAACTCGAATTCATATTTCTTGAATATATCCATGCGCACCTTGATGCTGCGCCCGTCGATGGGCTGGCTTAAAAAGTCAACAGAACCCACCACCCCCACATCCACCCCGGAGACACGGATCGGAGCCCCCTCCACCAGACCGCCTACCTGATTGAACAGGACAATGACCTGGAACTTAGGCTCGGTCAGCCCCCGGTCGATACCAATGATGAATATGCTGATCACGACCAGGACCAAAAAAGCGATAAAGAACAAACCTGCCGCTATTTTCTTAAAATGTCCGCCATTATTCTCCATAGACCTCCTTATAAAAACCCTTAGGCAGCTGCTGCTTGCAAAAATTCCCGTACAAAAGGCGACTGTGAGGCCTTTAACTGCTCCGCTGTCCCCATCGCCTCAATATGCGCCCCATTGATGATCATCAACCGGGAGGCAATGCGGAATGAATTGTTCACGTCATGCGATGTCATCACCGTGGTCGAGCCTATCTGCTGGGAGACATGACGGATAAGATCAGAAATATCATGGCTGCGGATAGGGTCCAGGCCTGAGGTGGGTTCATCGCATAAAAGCACCTTTGCACCCAGCACGATCGCACGGGCCAGGCCAACCCGTTTTTTCATGCCGCCGCTTAGTTCTCCTGGGAATTTGGATTCCACCCCTTCCAGATCAACGAGCTTTAAAACCTCTCGCACCCGATGGGCTACCTCTGACGGCTTCATCTTGGTATGTTCGCGCAACGGGAAGGCCACATTATCGTATACATCCATAAAGTCGTACAATGCCCCCTCCTGGAACAGGTACCCCATGTTGCAGCGTACCTTCAATAATTTCTCTTCGCTCAGAGAATCGATATCAACCCCATCGATAATGACCTTACCCTTGTCAGGGCGGAATAAGCCGATCAGATGCTTAAGTAAAACTGTCTTACCTGCCCCGCTTAAACCCAACACAGCGATGATCTCCCCTGACTGGACATCAAAGCTGATGTCTTCCAGGACAGGCTGACCGCCCAATCTCTTATATAGCCCTTCAACTTTAATCATTGTCTTTGCGCTCGTAATAACGGAATTTATTTTTGTCAAATTTCGTGTAAATGCGCTGATAGGGCTTGGTATCAATCTTCGCTACAAAGACCTGCACATCCTTATACTCTGTGATCTGGTAGACTTCTGAATCTGACAGGACCTCAAAATCATTAACGGGATACCATTTAGCCCCGTCATAAATGATCGGTTCTCCATTACGTATCCACTCGGCTTCGATGGCCGGGGCAGGATAGCTTTGCACCTGTCCGTCATTACCGGTATTCACCGATGCGCATCCGCCTAAGGATCCTGTGAGCATGAATAACAGGGCTAACTGCCAGCGCGCTAGTTTGTTTTTCATAGATCACCCCCAAATTGTTAGAATGACTTTTGTCAAGACCGCGTCCGACAAGATTACCGCAATATATGAAAAAGCTACGGCCTTGGTGGTAAAACGACCGACACCCGTGGCACCGCCTTGTGTGAAAAAGCCCTGATAACAGCAGAGCCACCCGACGATCAATGAAAAAAAGAAGACCTTGATAAAACCGCTGAAGAAATCCACATAACCCACCGCTTCCATGGTCTGGTGGATATAAAAAACCCCCGGCTGATGCCCCTGGCTCACCGCGATCATATACCCGCCGAAAATACCCAAGAATTCAGAAATGATCACCAGCGCCGGCAGCACCAGCATGCACGCCAGGAAACGCGGAACAACCAGAAATTCCAGGGGGTCAACGCCCATGACACGGGTCGCCTGGATCTGCTCCTGGGTATTCATCGTGCCTAATTCCGCAGTAATACCGGCCCCTGCTTTTCCGGAGAAGACCAGGGCTGTAAACACCGGGCTCATTTCACGCAGCAAAGAAAGCACCACCAAGCGAGCCACGAATTCCTTGGCCCCAAAACGCTGCAGGGTGGTAAAACCCTGCAAGGCCAGCACCGCACCCGTCGCAAAAGATGTCAGCATCACGATCACGATCGACTGAACACCCTGCTCGTACATCTGGTCCAAAACGTCATTCCACCTGATGCGCCCGCGAAAGATCAGGGAGATGATATCTCTTAAAAAATAAATAGCCTCACCAATGCTATGCATGAACTTCAATATTTTCTTAAACAAACGAAGGACCATTATTTATCTTTCAGCCAGAGATCCTTAAGTTCTTTATTGATCTTCTCCTGGCGGATCAAAGAAATATATTTTCCGCCAGATTCCGGACGTGCGGGAGGCGTCTTGCGCTCTTCCGTAAAAACCGCGACACTCATGATCCTGGCACCCAGTGAACGCGCGTAAATAAAAATATCTTTATCGTCAGTAACGACAACACAATTCTTAGGGTCACGGTCTTCTTCAACCATACGCTTGATAGTATCATCAGCTGAACACCCATCGGAAAAGATCACCCGTATCTCTTGGCCCGAGCTGCCGCCAAAGTGGTCCGGATGACCATCAAAGACAACGGTCACCGGATTATTGACACTGCCCTGAGGCCGCGCCTGGTCAATCCATCTCAAAAAGCAACGGCGGCCTTCCTCAAGAGGAAGATCCCTGAAGGCCGGGACTTGTTTGAGGATGTTGTACCCGTCCAGTAGATAATGTAGTGACATAGAATGCCCCGCCTAAAAGCCCCGCAATGATCGTGAAAGCAGAATTAATAAGGCTCAAACCTCCTGCCATTTCTTTAGACACTCCCACTAACGGAAGCAGATAAACCCAGCTGATTTCCCTGAAACCCAATCCCCCGATGGAAGGCAGGGACGTCACCACACAAACGATGGGAGAAAAAATGATGAAATACGCCAAGGGGATATTCTGATGCATTCCTTTGGCCGACAGATAAAACTCAATGGCCAGGACGATCTGGGCACCAACGGAAATAATAATGGCCTCCCAACCCCTTTGCTGTTTGCCTTTTAAAAGAACGATATCATAATGCAGCCGCATCAAATTTTCTTTGACCCTGGGCCACACCGTAAAAACCTTGCACGCGTATGAAAAGATCGGATGACTGAAAAGAACCACCGCGATCCCCGCGGAAATAATGCTCATGGCCGCAATGGCGATGATGACCAGCTTGTTCTCGATAATGCCATGGCCGAACAGAAAAGCTATTGCCGCCAGGATGACGATCCCCGCGAAACCTGATAAACGGTCCAGCACGATGGAAGCAAAGATCTTGGGCTTATGCCCGGTCTCATGGGCCAGTCCCAATCCCCTGATCACATCGCTTCCGACGGTTGAGATGGGTGCCAGATTGCAAAAAAGACTTAAGAAATACCAACGCATGCTTTGCAGAATGCTAGCCTTGAGGCCGACGGCTTTCATCAGGATCCTCCATCGCCAGACGATCAGAAAATTGATCAAACAAAAAATGATCCCGGCAGCACTCATGTAACGCATGTC
>Ga0206813_1162_pt1 | contig 12745 bp, 18 predicted proteins | sample Alteio_BWOrgCont_92_FD_152856 | JGI IMG/M metagenome (GOLD analysis project Ga0206813, IMG submission 152856) | Enriched cells from forest soil in Barre Woods Harvard Forest LTER site, Petersham, Massachusetts, United States -... | ecosystem: Environmental > Terrestrial > Soil > Temperate forest >...
AACGCCAAACAGCTTGCGTTGGAAAAGTCCTCGGAAGAGCACGGAATGAAGCCGATGAAACCCATGAAGCCGATGAAACTCATGGCTCCCATGAAGCCAATGCGACCGATGGGGACGTGAACAGCGTTCCGATTGCGGCACCTTCGCCCATCTCTCATTCAAAATGAAGACGGGCGGGGGCCTGGGGACCACCACAGGCCGGCTACTCCCGGCTTTCCTCACCCGCCTTCACCACATCAACCCGAGCGGATCGGATACCATAGCCTCAATCGGTCCCGGCCGGTTCGATGAGATTGGCGTTCCAGCCTCGGGATCATTCCACATCTCCCAAAGGCCTGCTCGTGCTCGGTTGATAGGCCTTTTCCTACATCTTTTCCCAGCAAGCGCCCGATGCCCACAATGCGATGAGAGCACCGGAAGCGCAAATTATTAGCGACCCATCCGTGACATCTCCGGCAGTGAACTGCACAAAAGCTAAAAGAACGGTTGTGACAGCGAGAATGAATCCCGTTGAGAAAAGTGTTATGGAGATGGTTAACAACATCATCACTGACGTTATCCATTTGATCGAGGCCCAGAAATCCCCAACATTGACGCGTCTCCTCAGAAAGCTCTCAACATTTTCAAGCGACCCGATCAGTGGAAGCGGCAAAGCAAGAGGAGAAGCATTTCGCGCATTCATAGCAACCCCTCATCGCGGCATTCGAGTCGCGTGGATGCACGTTTTTGATGGAAATTATCTCACTTCCGCGCCAGTGGAAGCAACCAGCGGTCAAATTTGCGCTGGGTGTCTTTCGAGGTTTTCGGATCGGCTGTCAATTCAGGCTCCAGGTTGATGAGTATTGAAATTCGACCACGAAAAAGCTCCAACGATTTGTGCCAGATCATGATCCGGGTTTCGCTGGAGCCGGGATGAACATCGGCCTCTGGGTGAGAATGTCAACGAGAGGCAGCAGGACATCATTTGAATGCGAGTGGAGCCAATGCAGCCTTCAAAAAAGAATCGATGCACCCTGGCATGTTCTCCACAGCTTTCTGCTTCCGAATCGATTTGAATTGAATCGGCAGAAGGCGGCTGTGGAGTATTGTCGCTGCTTATAGAATGGCGCAATACATGAGTTATACTTACGCGTAACAATCCGTTGACGAATGGACGATGACCGGTAATGTCCGCGCCTTTCATGACCCTGCCTTTTCGCCATCTCCGCGCACATATACTTTCGATCCTGTTGTTTCTGATGTGTTTCGGTATGCATGTCAATGGGAAGAAACCGCAGGTTCTTGATCAGAATGATCGTCTCGCGCCCCAAACGGGCGTGGCATCGTGGTATGGAGGAAGGTGGATCGGCAGGCTCACCGCGAGTGGAGAGCGTTACCGGGCCGGGGATTTGACGGCTGCCCATCGCCAGTTGCCCTTTGGCACGTTTGTCCGTGTCACCAATCTCGGGAATAATCGGAGTGCCATCGTCCGGATCAACAATCGAGGTCCATTCGCCAAAGGGCGAATCATCGATCTGAGCAAGCGGGCGGCGACTGATCTCGCCATGCTCAATGCCGGGACAACACGCGTGCGGCTGGAAGTGCTCTCGGGGGAGGAATTGGATATGGCGAAGCTGGCAGTGACGCCCTCGGATGGCGGGTAAAAAAAGACCCGAATGAAGCGAGTCTCTGATCTTTGACAGTCAACGCCGACGATCAGCTCGGCAAATAGCGCGTTCTTTGCCCATCACTCGAACGGATTCCTCAAGCCTTCACATCAAATGGAACAGTGCCTTATATATAAACGATAGACTTTTCCGCTATCTGGGCTATTTGTATCGATGAAATCACCTTATGGCTTCTCACGTCGGGGTCCAGATCGAGTTGCTGAGGAGCTTGCCGCAGTGCTCTCCAGGAAGGCATCGTTCGAGTTTAAGGCGCTCTTTTTGATAGTTCACGCAAACCTTAAATTGCGGAATGCCGCCGGGGGCGGAGAGGATATGCTGCGCTTGCGCGCCTACGAAAAGCTTCAGAATCTGGTGCTGGCCGGCGTCGTGAAGAAAACCGGTAAAAAATACACGGGAGTCGCTTCGGCGCTGGTGACTTTCATGGTAACAGCCGCAGAAGTGAACGCGAAATTTGCTTCGAACACTCAGCGCCGTCCGTCGATCTGTGCGGACAAGGCTTCCGCTCTTGAATCGGTCACGACGGGAAAATTGTAATTGGACCGTTGGCGCAAATAACCGTTCACATGGCAACTCATCCTGCCGCTCCTCCAATCACGAAAAATATCCTAAAGCTCGCCCGCCAGCTCGACGCTACCGGGTTGCCGGCCTACGTGACGGTGAAGCCGCGAGCGGACTGTTCGTCAGACTGTTGTTTTGATAATGTGAGACGGATAGTGAAAATGGACGGCGGATCAATACAGCACGGATGGAGTATGCGCGAACAGCCTCAAGTCTATGCAGAAGCGGCATTCCACGCCGTGTGGCGCAATTCGGATGGCAGCTTAATAGACGTGACGCCCAGGGCGGATGAGCAAATGCGAATTCTGTTTTTGCCCGATCTCAAAAGGGTGTGGGAAGGAGAACGGTTGAATCCCGGCGAATGATGCTGCATGAGAAACCGTGTTACTGCGGTAGTGGAATGCCATTTCGTATTTGTCATGGCCTCGCGGATGAGTAATCGGCCATGCTCGCACGCTCGAACCACCAAAACCCTGGCTTTCCATGCCTGCAGTCAGAACGAATCCAATAAGGCGTCAGTTGTCCATGAAATGCTTTGATTCCTCAGCCACTTTCTCATCCAGCTCATAAAGCCGTGAATACCTGGTGTCAGATTGACGAGCCATTTCTACCCATCAGTAGCTGTTCCCGACGATTGGCGTAGAGCAGGAGAGGTCGGACCACTGGAATCCGGACAGTCCGGATGTTGAATTCTGACTTCAGCGGCAGATGGTGTGTAATTCAGATTTCCAATCCGTCCAGCAATTCTCCCTTGAATACAGAAAGACGCGTCCGAAACGTCCGAGCCTGAAGGAGGTGGTAAATTTGCCACCAGCACGACTGAGGATCCCAAAAAAGGCTCCAACTTCTTTTGTTCGATGGAGGATCTGAAGCGGTCCGCACTCTTCACAGTCTCAGGTTTGAGCGTCTCCTGAGCAAAGTGCATCAGTTCCACAACACATGTGGTTATAAAAACGGCCACACGGCATCATAAATAGGACCGTTAGTTAACATATAGTAGCGCCTATTCGCATCTCAGGGTGAAACCGGATGTATATTTTATTTGCAAAGATAGAATCGCCAGTTACTTCCCGCGCATGCCAAACCACAAAGCGTTAGAAACTTCTCAAGAGCCAAGGGCAGGAAGTCTGTTTCCGCTTAATTCACCGGTCCAGCTCCCACCCCATAGAGCGCCTGTCCTTCGCGGCGATGGCGATGCTCGGCGTATGGCGCAAAGTCAGTTCGTTAACCCAAGCGTTTCATAAACCCTCGCTGGGATCAGGCGCTCTCTCGCGGCGCCTTGGATCTTGCTGATGCGGTCGATCCGCCTCTCCTTATGGACAAGAAATATGGTATCCTCATTTGTCCTGACACTCACACTGTCAGCGACGTGAATGCTCTCATTTGGTCGGGTTACGAAATGCGCCGAAAGCTGAGCATCGGAGGAGATGCAGAAATCGTCCTGCGAGATTTGGAGCGCACCGGTGATACAATCGTCGTGAGTGGATTTTTAAACGCAGCCACTGCTGGAAAGGCGTCGCGATGTGAGGGCTTCAATCTGTGTGGGGAGCAATTCTACGGTCGGGCTTTGGTGATTGCCGGCGACGAGAATAGAAGCTCCCCGGTGATCGATCCGCACGATATCAGCCGCGTGATTCACTTCTTTCGCCTCGATAGGCAAAAGGACGCGAGCTGAGTTCCACAAATTCGCCGCATGTGAATCACTGAAGTTGACGCTCTATGTTGAGACCTTACGACGGATTAATGTCCAACGCGATTAACCTTATACTTTCAAGTCTTTCCCCAGGGCATCATCTCCAATTCCACCGCTGCACTTTTGACGATTATGGCCAAGAAAACCACTACCAAGAACAAACCACCAGTCGCTGGAAAACGCACTACCCAGTCTTCAGCAAAACCCGAGGCGGCAGCAATCACACCGGCCAACGGAGCCACAATCGTGGTGGCGCCCACCGAGCATGCCGTTCCGGCGGAATCGACAGCGGCGAAACCAGTCGCCGCCAAAGCGAAACGAGTAACGAGGAAAGCAGCCCCCAAACGTCCTTCCTGCAATCAGGAAGATGTGGCGCTCCGAGCTTATTTCATTTCCGAAAAACGGCGCTCGCTCGGTCACCCCGGAAACGAACACCAGGATTGGCTGGAGGCAGAACGCCAAATCAGGGCGGAATTCACAGCCGGGAAGAAAGCGAAAAAGGCCTAACGCGAACGCCGCAGTTTCGGCGGAAAGGCGCTTTGTGTCCCGTGCATCTCTCGTTTGCTGAGGTGTCCCACTTTTTATGAGACAATACACTCTTGAACCCGTTGGACTTAAAAGCGACTCCAAGGCTCCAACCGTATACCGTCTCTATGTGGGGGGGAGGCGACGGTTATTGCCATTAGCGCGGAGGAAGCCGTGGTATTGCATAAGAATGGTCACGATATTGAGCGTTGCGATCTGGAAGCATTATTCAAGGGTTCCCCCACTCGCAAAGAAAGGCTGGATAGGATTTCCCGTTAGCCGACCCGATTTGACTTCTTTGGCCGTCCCCATCGAAAGCCCTTTTCATGGACTCAAACGCTGATTTGTTTGCGATTTTAGAATGGATACGGGAAAGCTCCGGCTAGAGTTACCTAGCCGGGGCGGCTCCGGCTTCTTTGACTGCCGCCTCCCGTCGTCGAATCGACGTGGGCGAGGATGCTCACACCGGATTCATTGAAACGGTGAAGATTTTAATGAAAATGATTTCACTGACTTCCGGGAGAAAAGGTCGGCATGATGTAACGCCCTCGGCTTTCTGATCATTCCTTTCATGAAACGGAAAGGTAAGGACACCACCGGCGAGGCGATCGGTCGGCCCAAGAGTGTCGCTGAGATACTCCGATCCACGTATATGCGATTTGCCATTGACACGGAAACTCTGATGGCTCTCAAGGCAGTTCTGGGCTTGGGGAGATCAATCTCAAGCGTGAGCGCGGAATTCCACATTTTCGCATTGGAAGGATACTTGCTGTTTGAATTGGAGGCGCCGGGCGAGAATCGCAGGATCGAATTTGCCTCGATTGTCGCGGCTGCACGGCATGCCCGAGCGCATCCGAATGGAAAAGATGGGACAGCCGTGATCCACGATTACGCTTCGAACGTGGTGAACCGGATTCCTCTTTAGGGGGTGCAATCCCGTGCGGTTCGGTGTGTGGAGGGATGTCGCTTGAGCTGGTTGAACATCGGCCCGTCGCGCGTTCAGCAATGTCATTGATGGTCGCCAGAATCCCAAAATCGACCATTTCTCGCCATCTCAGCTCCGCGCCCGCCGAAGAAAAGGCGCTAGCGGGCAAAATCGGGCGGGGTGGTTTTTAGAGGAGCGGCCGTGATTTGCGCTACAGGTTGATGAGCGTCGAGATCCGACCACGAAAAAGCTCCAACGACTTTGCGGAGTGATGTTGCCGGGTTTCGCTGGAGCCGGGATGAACATCACTCTGCGGGCGAAGATGTCGATGAAGGCATGGGTCTTTCGGTCTATTCATCGAAAACGACGGGAACCGTCTGTGTCGGAGCGATGTTGTAGCGGGGCGCGGGTAGGAGGGCTTCAGCGGCCAACAAAGCCCGCAATTCCTCCGTGTTGGCGACGGTGTAGCGTCCAGGAACGCCCCTGGTTTACCCCGCTGGGAGAATTCTCATCAAACGGGAAATGCCAGGGCGTGTTGCTCAGTGATCCCTTTCAGCAGTATTGGCGGGAACACAAATCGACCAATTTTCCCCATGTCAGCACCGCGCTCGCCGAAGAAAAAGCCACTGGCGGGCGAAATTGGGCGGGGTGGATTTTGCGGACCGGGCGTGAATTTGGACTGCATGCTCACGTTGTTGCGTGGATCACGAACAGCAAACCTGGCATTGTTTCATGAGCAGCCGTGGCATCTGAAGTTTCGGCTTGCGGGTGTCGTTTTGCTTGGCACGATCAGATATGCTCCCGGTTCATGATGGCGATCAGACAGCGGTGGTTTGAGACTGGCGAAATAGCCAATTTAATCGTGCTGAATTTCGACCGCATATGAGCATTTCGCACATTGTTTCAACCCCATTTATAACGGAACCCTTCAGGTAAACGTACAAGGCCAATGATGCATGAGAGAAGCGGAAGTTACCCCGACAACGAATCCCACACCGCCTCCAAATCCTCATTCTCCAGCGACTCCAATCGGTATCGAGGCTCCAGTTCAAACGCTCGCTTCAGTCTGCTTTTGGCTTCCTCCAGATTCCCCAACTGGCATTTGTAGCAGGCCAGATTGTAGTGGAAGATCGCCAGTTTGGCTTCGATAAGTGGCTTCCTTTGTCACTCAATAATTTGCCGGAAACATCGCGGGAGAGTTCGCCGGATCAGGAATAAAAGGCTGCTGCTGGTTGGCAGCATCTCTCGCTTCGTCGGACACTGTCCCACAGCTAGAGACGCAGAACGCAACCAGAAGACCCGCAAAACCGAGTGAAAGAAATCTGATTAACATCTTCATTTTTGTCTGTGGATTTGCTATCCCGCCCTTCAGAGAACATCTGCCTGCCCCGCCCCTTTGAACGACGCAATGCTCATCTTTGTGCTTCTTTACAACCCCATCGCCACCCATTTTCAAAGTCTCCAGCGCAGCTTCCAGCCGCGCAATGTCTCTTGCGGCGATTGGATCGGTGACCTTGCCCTCTTCCTCGCCAAGGGTATGCGTGTAACTCTGTCTCATCGATCTAATGCAGTCCTCGACGGCTTGAACTCGTTCTTGGATGGGTGGTGTGTTCATTTTGATCCGCCGGATGGTTCTGGCTTCACTTTGGCATGAAGTCCTGAAGCTTAAGACAATGCACGTGGTATCCGGACCAAAAGAAGAAGCAAAGGTTTGAGTTTGCCGGGGCATCAAAGTGGCAGGTTGCAGAATTGACATCGATGAACATTTTAATTTCTGTTCCTCCCCCACCGGACAAGCTGCTCTCCGTCTCAATGAGAGGGCCAAGAAGACATTTGTCTTCCTTTCCAAAATGCGGATACGCAGTCTTTGTGATCTGGACGATGAAATGCACTGTGCCATCTTTATTGCGATTGCTTTCGACCTTGAAGGAGACCCCGTTACCGTCCATGTGGCCGGGAACGAAATGGGAGACCATTACCTTCCCGATGGAATGAGAAACGCAAAAGCAGAAGAGCAATGAAAATATTAATGTTCTCATATTTGGGGGCGTCATGTCCCTTTCAACCACTTCTCAAACGCAGCGTCAACCCGTCGAACCATCTCCCCGTCAACCTGCCTCTGATCGGCAAAGTGCTGGCTCCAGCTTGTGTGATCTTTCTCCTTGCCTTCAACGTCGCAGATGTATTCCTCCACCAGGGCGAGTTTGTCTCGGTGCCTCTCTCGCAGATGCCGCTTGCACAGGTCAGCGGTTTCCTTCAATCGATGTTTGGTTCCTGGGCTCATATGGGATACGATGGCCTGACAAGGACGAAACTGAATGTAGTCGGAGGTGCGCTTCACTCCGATGAAGGGATGAACCGTCCGTATGAGAGAAAGCCATTATGACCACTTCGGAATTAGAAACCGCACAGTTTGACCGTCCCTTTTCGGATAGCTCGCAAAACCCGCCAGACATTCTTTTCCCAGTTCTATCACCGTGCATTGCTCTCCGACTCTAAAGCGGGGGCGTGTGGCCTTTGGGAAAACGGCATCAAAGTAATGTCCGTAACCCCCGTCATATAGATCAGTGCAGGTGACCTTGTGGGTTTTGCCTTTAACCACCAAATTCATCTCTTTGTTGATGGTCGGGAATTTCATGGCACACTATAATCCATCGGGGTGAATATGCAAATGATCCGGCTCCATTCATTCGAGCATGATTATCGTGGCATTATCTACGATGCCCATTCTTTCGCTTTACAGCTCGCTGGCGACCCTCGTCTGCGATGAGGAAGGGGTTGATTGGAGCGCTATTGTCGGCACATATCATCCTGCTGATCCCCTCTCCAGAATCTTTTGCTTCATGAACTCCTCCTGCCGCAAATCGCGCTCTGCAATTTCCTGCATCAACCGTCGCTGAGCGCCCTTATCCTCAAACGGAAACCCTGCCGTGAATTCATTCTCTGGCCTGGCATGGAATTCGGCCAGATCCTGCCTACATCGTTCACACCAAAGTGTAAAATGCTGCCCCATGATAGAACCGAGTCCACCGCAACCGCCAGCGGCGGGTTGACCACAATACTTGCACCTCCCATTCGCTATGGCGTCTCTGATTTGTTGGTCGAGACGCAACGTGTCCGGCAATGCTGCCTGTTCGCAGCAAGTGGGACAGAGATGTTTTGTGATACCGGTTCCGCTGTCGCAAATGTGAAGCGTAGCCTTGCGGTTAAGACACATTTCGCAAACGTTATGTTCTTCGTCGGGCATGATAACGGTAAAATTGGCTATTCGTGCAGTCATTGAACGAAATCGTTTTGAGACATTCAAGTGCAAAGCCCTCCGGATGCGCATGATGATCTCGGTGCTTGGGTGTCTTCTGCGCGATGCCGATTCTTGCGCTTCACAGCCCCGTGGTGACCTCAGTCTGCGAGAGATGAGGAAATCCACCAAAAGAATTTTTAAATATTTGCGACAGCAAGACCACTCCCGGCGGCCAAAATACTTTTCTCCAATGTCCAGGAACGATAGACGATCTTTCTTCCATTCATCAGCCTCCAAAGTTCATTCATGCACAGGTGGTTGTCCCGAGCAAATTGCGCTATTGAGCGGCCGAGGATTTTTCGCTCTCCGGTCTTTGTGTTCACCAGGACTGTTTGGAAACGTATTCTTTTTCGTATTGCACGTTTGTGAGTGCTGCACCATCCCCGCATCGTCTTCTGATAGCCACATGCCAGGTTTCTCGCCGTGCTATAGTGGAAGCCGTATTGATCCGCGAACTGCTTGATGGTCTTGGTCTTAATAACCTCATTCTGAGGCGAGATGAAGGAATACATCGGATTATTGTAGCAAGGCAGGCGCGGCTTTTCTCCGCTATTATTCAAGCTCACGCTTTCTTCCATTGCTTCATGAACTCCCTATTGACGGGTATCGTAATTCTGTATTTCTTGTAGTCTATATAAATGGGTTTCAGCGTCTTGGATTGCTTGTGGCTCTCACATACTGGAAGTTTGACGGATATTTTGTATTCTTTGACGAAAGGCTCTGGTTTGATTCTTATTGCGACTAGCCCGCCAACTGCTCCCATGATGCGGGATATCCTCCTGTGAATGCTCGCTCGGCCCACGAGTATCGAAAACTGTGAAGCGTGATGCCTTTGATGGCTATCACTCGACAGCGCCGCCGGAACTCCGCTGCTCTTTCCTTGCTTCCAGTTTTGAAAAGGGCTTGGGAACAGCGATCCAAATTTTGGGAGTGCTTTGAGGATCGAGGTGAGCCTCGGTCCAATTCTCAACACGCATGGCTCGCTATCCTCACGCAGTTTTTGGCGTTGGTAAGTCAGCGTCATCGCTTCCCAATCGATGTTCTCCGCTGTCAGCCGTGCCGCGTCCATCTGCGTCGCCCCGGTTTCCCAGAGAAGTTCGTAATATTGTCGGCGCTCTTGGTTGCGCTCTGCTTTGATGATGCAGCGATATTCGTGTTCTGTGATCGCTCGTTTTCCAAAGTGCTGAGGTTTTGGCCATGAGGCTTTATTGAGAATCGGCCAAAGCAACCAGCCGAGGTTGAGTGCAAGATTATGGAGCCGACGGAGATAGTGAATGAGCGATGGCCCGCGCTCCTTCATCAGGCGCAGAAAATCTTCGGCGGTGGATTCGAGGATCGGCTGGCCTCTGAGAGGATTGAAGGCGGGACTATTGAATGCTCGCAAACTGCGATCCTGTGTTGAAAGCCTGCCGTGCATGCAGAATTCATCCATTGCCTCCTGCCAAGTGCGAGTGATCATTTTTGGATCGTGTGCGGCAAGATGGATCCGTGCGACCGCGAGATTGACCATTGGCTATTGCGCAGAAGCATTTTTGGCGGCCAGCAATTGATCTGCGGCTGCTTTATCCCGCGTCTTTAGGGACTCCTGGCGGTGGGTCCCAATGTCCTCGACGTAATAAACTCCACCACGGCGGCGGTAGAGGCGATAGAAGTTTTTCATGGTCTGGTGCTCGATGAAGTGAACAACAGGCCGGATCAGAGGCGTGACCGAGTAGTGGGCGAGCTGTGATGGAGTCCGCACGAATTCTGGCGGAGCAACCCACAGCCAGCAGTTTTACTGGCAATTCTACTGGCACTTGAGGCCAAAAAAGCCTTCCTTTTGGAGCAAATGCTTCAATATCAGAGAGATCTGATATGGCTCCTGAGGTAGGACTTGAACCTACGACCAATCGGTTAACAGCCGATCGCTCTACCACTGAGCTACTCAGGAATTGGAGGCCCGAAATTTGGCGGGGTGAGATAAATGCATCACGGAATGCGCGGCGGCAACCACTTTTTTTGTGAAACTTTTCTCCGTCTCGGGCGTCTATTGCACCGTGAAAGTGTGTCTTTTTCTCCTGTTTGCGTCGATGCTTTTCGTCGCGGCGCGCGCCGGGGCGGCTCCGTCGGCCGCGGACGTGGAGGCGCGCCTGGCGCTTTTGGGCGCCGGGCCGGATTTGGCCACGGGTTTGGGGCATGCGCGCGCGACGGCGGCGGTGTTGTTTTTCGTGGGTCAGGATTGCCCGATTTCGAACGCGATGATGCCGGAGGCGAATCGAATCGTGGAAAAGTATGCGCCGCTGGGGGTGATTTTTTATTTTGTGTATCCGGAGAACGATCTCACGGATGCGGAGGCGGCGCAGCATGCGAGGGATTTCGGGTTGCGGGCGCCGGTGACGGTCGATCGCGAGCGGCGGCTCGTGGCGAAGGCTGGGGTGAAGGTAACGCCCGAGGTGGCGGTTTTCGACGCCGCGGGCCGCGTGGTGTACCACGGCCGCATCAACGATCTCTACGCCGGGCTCGAGCAGCGGCGCGAGGTCGCATCGACGCACGACCTGCGGGATGCGCTGGATGCGGTGGTGGCCGGGCGTTTGCCGCCGGTGCCCACGATTCCGGCCGTGGGCTGTTTCATCTCGGCAAAGTGACGTTTATGTTCGAGCTTCGGGCAGTTTCGTAACCGATTTCATCGCCATCGCCGATTTTCTTATGAACCGATTTCTTTCCACTCTTCTTTCAGCGGGCTTGCTTTCCGTGGGGGCGATGGGTGTGGGTGTCGCGGCAGAGGAAAAACCCCTGGCCACGGAAGCGACGGAGCGCTTCCCTCCAGCAGGCGTCGCCGCGGAAGAGCGGCCGGTGACTTTTAACCGGGACATTGCGCCGGTCGTTTTTGAGAACTGCCTGGCGTGTCATCGGCGGGGAGAGGTGGCGCCGTTTCCGCTGACGACTTACGCGGAGGTGAAGAAAAAGGCGGAGACGATCGCGAGCGCGTTAAGCGACAAGGTGATGCCGCCGTGGCGGGCGGATGAGGGAGCGGAAAAGTTTCACGACGCGCGGGCGCTTAAACCGGAGCAGATCGCGCTTTTCCAGCGCTGGCTGGAGCAGGGGATGCCGGAAGGCGCGGCCGCGGATTTGCCGGCGGCGCCGAAGTTCCCGGAAGGCTGGATGCTGGGAACGCCGGATCTGGTGCTGGAGCCGGATCAGCCTTACAACGTGGGACCGGAGGGCCGGGACGTCTATCAGTGCTTCGTCGTGCCGACGAATTTCACGGAAGATCGGTACGTGTCCGCGGTGCAGGTGCGGCCCGGCAATACGGCGGTGGTGCATCACGTGATCCTCTATCTGGACACCAGCGGACGCGCGCGGCAGCTCGACGCGGCGACGCCGGAGCCGGGCTACACGTCGTTTGGCGGACCCGGATTTCCGCCGGTGGGCACGCTCGGCGGCTGGGCTCCGGGGAATTTCCCGCGGATGCTTCCGGATGGCGTGGGGGTGCGACTGCCCAAGGGGGCGGACGTGGTGATCCAGGTGCATTACCATCGCACCGGCAAGCCAGAAGTGGATCGCACGCAGGTAGGGCTCTATTTTGCAAAAACGCAGGTGGAAAAGCGGATGCGGGTCTTCTCGGTGCGCGCAAAAGAGCTGCGGATTCCACCGGGCGAGGCCAATTACCAGACGGAAGGTTACCTGCCATTGCCCGCGGACGTGACACTGCTCCAGATCATGCCGCACATGCACCTCCTCGGGCGGGAGATGACGGTCACCGCGCGGTTTCCCGACGGCACGGAGAGGAAACTGGTGCGGGTGCCCGACTGGGACTTCAACTGGCAGACCACGTATCGCTTCAAGGAGCCGGTGAAATTGCCGCGCGGGACGGTGCTCCATCTTACGGCGCGGTTCGATAATTCGGAGGGCAATCCCCACAATCCCAGCAAGCCGCCGCATTGGGTGACACGCGGCGAGGGAACTACCGACGAGATGTGCATGGCCTTTTTATTTTATACGGTGGACGCGGAAAATATTGCGAAAGGCAATGAAATGAAGGGATTTCCGGATACATTCGCTGGCAGCGGAAATCCGGGCGGAGGAAAACTGCGCAG
>Ga0206813_1163_pt1 | contig 12621 bp, 11 predicted proteins | sample Alteio_BWOrgCont_92_FD_152856 | JGI IMG/M metagenome (GOLD analysis project Ga0206813, IMG submission 152856) | Enriched cells from forest soil in Barre Woods Harvard Forest LTER site, Petersham, Massachusetts, United States -... | ecosystem: Environmental > Terrestrial > Soil > Temperate forest >...
ACGCCCAGACCCTTTTCGGTGATGATGGGACGCTTGATCACTGTGTATGCGCGCGTGGTCATCGCTTATCCCTTCTTGCCCTTGGGCTTGGCCGCCGCTTTAGCCTTCGCTTTTGCTTTCGGCGCAGCCTTCGCCGCTTTGGCGGGCTTGGCAGCCTTCTCGGCCTTCGGTCGGGCTTCGTGCTTTGACTCGCGCTTTGCAGCCGGCGCTGCTGTCGCGCCCGCGATCTGCACCGGAGCGTCAGGTCTCGGCTTCTTCGTTACCGCCAGCGAACGGCTTAACTTCTCCGCCGCAGGCCGCGAGATCATTAGGCGCTCGTGCCGCAACAGGTCGTAAGGCTCGAGCGCGATGGTGTTCACCAGCTTTACGCCTGCGAGATTGCGGCTGGCCTTGCCGAGATTTTCGTTCTCGCCGGTATCCACCAGCAAGATCGTCGGGCTCTCGCCATCGAGCTTGGACAGTTGCTCGCGGAACGCCTTGGTCTTGTGCGTCTCGAGCGACCAGGCTTCGATCACCGTCATTTTCTCTTCCTTCAACTTCGAAGAAAGCGCCGAGCGCAACGCGCCCGCCAACATCTGCCGCGGCACCACGTAATCGTAGCTGCGCGGGCGCGGCCCGTGCACCGTGCCGCCGTGCCGCCACAGTGGCGAGCGGATCGACCCGATACGCGCGCGGCCGGTGCCCTTCTGCCGCCAGAGCTTGCGGCCCGCGCCGCTCACTTCGCCCTTGTCTTTCGTTTTGTGCGTGCCCGCGCGCGCCTTGTTCAAGTAATGCCGCACCGTTTCGTGTAGCAGGTGCGGATTTACGCGCGCCGCAAACACTTCGTCGGAGAGTTCGACCTGTCCGACCGTCTTGCCTTCGAGATTTCTCACGTCCACGACTGGCATGTTCTTCTCGCTATTTCGCTTTTTTTGCTTTGCGAATCAGGATGTACGCGCCTGTGGGGCCCGGAACCGCGCCGCGCACCAGCATCAAATTCTCTTCCGTGTCGATCTTGATCACTTTCAAATTCTTCGAAGTTTCCCGCTCGTTGCCCATGTGTCCGGGGAAATGCTGCCCCTTCCAAACGCGCGAAGGAAACGAGCTCGCACCGATTCCGCCGGGCGCCCGGTGAAACATCGAGCCGTGCGATGCGTCGCCGCCGCGGTAGTGCCAGCGTTTAACGCCTCCCGCGAAGCCCTTGCCCTTGCTGATTCCCGTAACATCGACGAGTTCGCCCGCTGCAAAACCATCCACCAGCACACGGTCGCCGGCCTTCGTTTCGTCCTTCGATTCCTCAAGCCGTATTTCGCGCACGTAACGCATTGGCGCGACGCCGGTCTTCTTGAAATGTCCGGTCATCGCTTTGGTCAAGCGCTGCGGCTTGATGAATTCCACCAGGCCGAGTTGCACCGCATCGTAGCCGTCGGTTTCCTGGCTGCGCCGCTGCACGACTACGCAAGGGCCTGCCTGCAACACCGTGCAGGGGACGGACGAGCCGTCCTCGCCGAAGTATTGCGTCATGCCCAGCTTGATTCCCAGAATTCCTGTTACGCCCATCGTCGTAGCTCTCTCCCGCGTCTTCTCTCAGCCTATTTCGTTGCGTGCTCGCGCCCGAACGCCTTGATTTCCACGTCCACGCCCGGCGGCAAATCGAGTTTCATCAATGCATCCACCGTATCCGGCGTCGGCCCGAGAATGTCAATTAGCCGCTTGTGCGTGCGCATCTCGAATTGCTCGCGTGATTTTTTGTCCACGTGCGGCGAGCGCAGCACCGTCCAACGGTTAATTACCGTGGGCAGTGGAATCGGTCCGGCCACATCCGCTCCGGTACGTTTGGCCGTCTCGACGATGTCCTTGGTGGACTGGTCGAGCAAGCGGTGATCGTAAGCTTTCAGGCGAATCCGAATTTTTTCTCCGTTGGCCATAGGTTACTCGATGATCTCAGTCACGGCGCCGGCGCCTACCGTGTGCCCGCCTTCGCGAATCGCGAAGCGCAGGCCCTTCTCCAATGCGACCGGCGTGATCAGCGCGACTTCCACTGACACGTTGTCGCCCGGCATTACCATTTCCACTCCCGTCGGCAATTTCACATCGCCCGTGACGTCCGTGGTGCGGAAATAAAACTGCGGACGGTAGCCGGTGAAGAATGGCGTGTGACGCCCACCTTCTTCCTTCGTCAACACGTACGCTTCAGCCTTGAACTTTGTGTGCGGCGTGATTGAGCCGGGCTTCGCAACAACCTGCCCGCGCTCTACGTCTTCTTTTTCCGTGCCGCGCAGCAGCAACCCAACGTTGTCGCCCGCAATCCCTTCATCGAGCAGCTTGCGGAACATTTCAACGCCGGTTACCACGCGCTTCACCGTCGGGCGGAATCCTACGATTTCCATTTCCTCGCCCACTTTTACTTTGCCGCGCTCGACGCGGCCGGTCACCACCGTGCCGCGGCCAGAGATCGAGAAAATATCTTCAATCGGCATCGCGAATGGCTTGTCCACATCGCGCTGCGGCAGCGGTATGTTCTTGTCCACCGCTTCCATCAGCTCGAGGATCGACTTCTCCCACTTCGCGTCGCCCTCAAGCGCCTTGAGCGCCGAGCCCTTCACAACAGGAATCGTGTCGCCCGGGAATTGATACTTCTTCAAGAGATCGCGAACTTCGAGTTCCACCAGTTCGAGCAATTCGGGATCTTCGACTACGTCGCACTTGTTCAAGAAAACGACGATGGCCGGAACGCCCACCTGCCGGGCCAAAAGAATATGCTCGCGCGTCTGCGGCATCGGACCATCCGTCGCGGCCACAACCAAGATCGCGCCATCCATCTGCGCCGCGCCGGTAATCATGTTCTTGATGTAGTCGGCGTGGCCCGGGCAATCGATGTGCGCGTAATGGCGGTTGCCCGTCTCATACTCGACGTGCGCCACCGCGATCGTAATTCCGCGCTCGCGCTCTTCCGGCGCGTTATCAATCGAATCAAACGCCCGGAACTGCACCTTCGCGTTATTCTTCGACAGCACTTTGGTAATTGCCGCTGTCAAAGTCGTCTTGCCGTGGTCGATGTGCCCAATCGTTCCCACGTTCACGTGCGGCTTACTGCGTTCGAATTTCTCCTTCGACATGCGTTACGCTCCTCAGTCAATCTGCAAATCGTTCGTATTAGCGAAAATCAAATTAAGTCTTGGTCGTGACTTTGCCGGTAGCCTTGGCAATCACTTCTTCGGAAACCGCATTCGGCGCCTGCGCGTAATGTGAAAAATGCAGCGAGAAGCTGCCGCGGCCCTGCGTCCGGCTGCGCAAATCCGTCGCGTACCCGAACATTTCCGCGAGAGGCACTTCCGCGCGAATCACGTGGCTGCCCAGACGATTCTCCGTCCCCTGCACCGCCGCGCGCCGCGAATTCAAATCGCCGAACACCTGGCTCAAGTATTCTTCCGGCACCACCACTTCAATCCTCATGATCGGTTCCAGCAGCTTCGGCACCGCGCGACGGCAAGCTTCCTTGAACGCCATCGAGCCCGCAATCTTGAACGCCATTTCCGAGCTATCCACTTCGTGGTACGACCCGTCAATCACCATCGCGGCCATATCCACCATTTCGTACCCGGCCAATACACCCGTCTCCATCGCTTCGCGCACGCCGTTTTCAATCGGCGCAATGAATTCTCGGGGGATCGATCCGCCGACGGTCTTATCGATGAAGAGTAGACGGTGCTCCTTGTCGAAGCGCCACTTCCCACCCTTGCCCGCTATGGTTTTCGCCAATTCGTCCAGCTCATCGGTGGACATGTCATGCATGTCCTCATGCGCCGCATTCGGCATCGGATGAACGGTCAACCGCACGTGCCCATACTGCCCGCGTCCGCCGGTCTGCTTGATATATTTTCCTTCCGCTTCGGCAACCTTAGTGATCGTCTCGCGGTAAGCAACTTGCGGCCGGCCCACATTCGCCTGCACGCTGAATTCGCGCATCATGCGGTCCACAATAATTTCAAGGTGCAGCTCGCCCATGCCGGAAATCAATGTCTGTCCGGTATCTTCATCGGTGTGCACGCGGAAGGTCGGATCTTCCTGCGCCAGTTTTCCGAGCGCCGCGCCCATTTTTTCCTGGTCGGCCTTGGTCTTCGGCTCAATCGCCACGGAAATAACCGGCGCCGGAAAATCAATCGATTCCAGAACAATCGGCTTATCTTCATCGCACAAAGTATCGCCGGTGGTAACGTTCTTCAATCCCACGCACGCAGCGATATCGCCCGCTTCGATCGATTCAATTTCTTCGCGTTTGTTCGCATGCATGCGCAGCAAGCGGCCCATGCGCTCGCGCGTCTTCTTCGACGAGTTGTAAACGCTCATGCCCTGCTTCAACACGCCCGAATACACGCGGATATAAGTCAAATGGCCGACGTAAGGATCGGTCATGATTTTGAAAGCCAGCGCGCAAAACGGCTGATCATCGCTAGCCCGGCGCAGCACCGGCTCGCCGCCAGTCAAATCCACGCCCTCAACGGGCGGCACATCCACCGGCGACGGCAAATAATCAACCACCGCGTCGAGCAGCGATTGAATGCCCTTGTTCTTGAATGCAGCGCCAGCAACTACTGGCACGAGCTTCAGCGCAATCGTCGAACGCCGCAGCGATGCACGCAATTCCGCAGGCTCGAGCTTGTGCTGCTCGAGATATTTTGTAAGCACGGCATCATCGTGCTCGGCAATATATTCCACAACTTTTTCGCGATGCTCTTTATAAAATTCTGGGCTGAGCGCAGAAGCCTTAATCGCAATAGCAATTTCCGGCCGTGCCTTCTGAAATTCCGCATCCCACAGCTTCTCAAGTGGAATTTTTTCGTACTCAGCGCCGAGCGTTTCATCTTTCCAGATAATCGCCTGCTCTTCGATGAAATCAATCACGCCGATGAAGGAATCTTCTTTTCCGATAGGATATTGCAGAGGAACCGGATGGGCCGAAAGCCGCTGGCGCATCGAGCGCACCGAATGATCGAAATCCGCCCCGACGCGGTCCATCTTATTAATGAACGCAATGCGCGGCACACGATACTTGTCCGCCTGGCGCCACACGGTCTCGGACTGCGGCTGCACTCCCGCCACCGCATCAAAAACCGCCACAGCCCCATCCAGCACGCGCAGCGAGCGTTCCACTTCCACCGTGAAATCCACGTGGCCCGGCGTATCAATAATATTGATGCGATTATCTTTTCCGAGCCGCTTCCACGAAGCCGTAGTCGCCGCGGAAGTAATCGTAATCCCGCGCTCGCGCTCCTGCTCCATCCAGTCCATGGTTGCAGTGCCGTCGTGCACTTCGCCGATCTTGTAAGTCACACCCGTATAAAACAGGATGCGCTCGGTGACGGTAGTCTTACCCGCATCGATATGCGCCATGATCCCGATGTTCCGGATGTCCGATAGTTGGTAAGCGCGTGCCATTTTCTTTTCGTCGAGTCCTTTGTTTACCAGCGCCTTCGTCGTTTACCAGCGATAATGCGCGAAAGCCTTGTTCGCTTCCGCCATGCGGTGCACATCTTCCTTCTTCTTCACCGCGCCCCCGCGTCCGTTCGCCGCATCCATCAATTCCTCAGCCAGCTTGTTCTCCATCGATTTCCCAGCACGTTGCCGTGCGTACAGCACGATCCAATGAATCGCCAACGACTGCTTGCGGTAAGGATTCACTTCCACCGGCACCTGATAGTTCGCGCCGCCCACGCGCCGCGTCTTCACTTCCAGAACCGGCCGCACATTATCAACGGCCTTCTTGAAAATCTTCAGCGCATCATCGTTGGTCTTCTGCGCCACTTGCTCCATGGCCTTATAGAAAATCGTCTGCGCCGTCGAGCGCTTGCCGTCATACATCATGCTGCTGATAAATTTCTGCACCAGGTCGCTGCCGTAAACGGCATCGCCAGGAATCTTGCGCCGTAGCACCCATCCCTTACGCGGCATCGTTCAACTCTCCTATTTCTGCGCGGCTTTAGGCCGCTTCGCGCCGTACTTCGACCGCCCCTGCTTGCGATTTTCCACGCCCGCGGCATCCAACGTCCCGCGAATCACGTGATACCGAACGCCCGGCAAATCCTTCACGCGGCCGCCACGCACCAGCACGATCGAGTGTTCCTGCAAATTGTGTCCAATTCCTGGAATGTAAGTCGTAACTTCAGCGGAGTTCGTCAGGCGGGCTCGAGCAACTTTGCGCAGCGCCGAGTTCGGCTTCTTCGGCGTTTGCGTATACACTCGCACGCACACGCCGCGCTTCTCCGGACAGCCTTCCAGCGCCGGAGACTTCGTCTTCGTCCGCATTTTCTCGCGGCCGTGACGTACCAATTGCGCAAAAGTCGGCACGCTACTTCCTCCCTAACGCACTCAGTTTCGTGATTTGCCGCGCGCGCATACGCCTACGCGCAGCTAGTTTGAGGTGACAGAACAGAAAAGCCGAACTGCGACCCCGAAGGAACTACATGAAACTCCGCGCAGGCGCATACATCAAAACCCAAAATTTCCCCACGCCTGGGTAATGCGGAGAGGCTCTTACGGCTTTGCGGGGCTGGCGCCCCATTTCGGCCGCTCTTTCTACCCCGTTCCTTCGTACTCTGTTCCGGGGCGAAAGACCTATCTCAACGCCACCACACACACGACAAGGGCCAAAGCCCACAGTGCAACCGCAAGAGTATAGGTAAAACTAAACATCGTGTCAACTCGAAATACTACGGAAACTCTGAGGATTCCACAGCTTGCGGGCTATTCGCAGACACCCCGCGAAAAAGTCATGTCCTCCCGGCCGCAATCCTCGGAAGTAGTACCCCGGCCCAATTCCCAATTTGGTCCAGCGAGTCTCGCCCATCATCAGCAGCCCAGTCATCCGGCTAGCACACCCAACGAGCTCATTCTAAAGAACTTACATTTCTTCTCCAGGGCAGTGTTTTTCGCTCCGAGCGAAGTGGAGTGGCAGTTCTGTCGTCACTGCCACACTATCCGGCCGACTTTACCGGCTGCGAAAAAGTCGATACGTCGTCATCCTGAGCGCAGCTAAGGATCTAAGCGTCCAATGCTTGCTAGCACTTGCGTCTATACGCGAAAAAACCCTTCGAAACCGATTCACGCCGCACGCTTTACCGAATTCCGCCCGTGTCTTAAACTGAGAACGTCACCGCACTCACTTGGGGATATCGATCTTGGATCTGAAGTCGCCAACTTTTCGCGCCGCCATCCTTATATTCACGCTGGCGATCACAGCCTTTGCGCAACAATCCCCTCCCCCACCGAAATCCGCGCCGAACCCTGAGGCCCCCAAAAAACCCGCCGCCGATTACAGCAACGAATCCGTCGTCATCGAGAAATTCGTCACCACCATCCGCTTCGAGAATGACGGCGCGGGCGAACGCGAGCAACAACTCCGCGCCCGCGTGCAAAATCAAACCGGCGTCCAGCAACTTGGCGAATTAATTTTCCCGTACAACGAAGCCAATGAAAAAGTCGAGCTACGTCATCTCCGCGTCGAGAAAAAAGATGGCACCATCGCCACAGCCACGGAAAAAGACGAAAAAGACTTAACCACGCCGGTAGCCCGCGACGCTCCGGTTTACACCGACCTGAAAGAAAAACACATCACCGTCCCCGCTCTAGCACCAGGCGTGGTCGTCGACTACGACGTCGTCACGCACATCGTCAAACCTCTCGCGCCAAATGAATTCTGGTACAAGCACCGCTTCGCCCAGCAGATCATCGTTCTCGATGAGCGGCTCGCAATTAACGTTCCCGCCGCACGCAAAATCAATCTGCATTCCACAGATCCCAATTTCACCAAAGAAGCGCGAGGCGGCCGGGTGATTTACCGCTGGAAGCGCGCACAGCTTTCGAACGCCCCGGCCGGCGACGCGAAAGATTCTGGCGCCAGCGCAGGCGAAGATTCCGCCGAGAAGGATTCCGGGGCGAACGGAAAACCTGCCGGAACAGTCGAGCTAAGCACCTTCACCACTTGGGACGACGTAGCCAGTTGGTATGCCAGTCTCGAAAAAGGTCGCTTCACCGCAACTCCCGAGCTACGCGCAAAAACTCTCGCACTCACGGAGCACCTCGCAACCGAACCTGAGAAAGTTCAAGCACTCTACGTCTACGTCTCGAAAAATATTCGCTATGTCAGCCTTTCCTTCGGCCTCGGCCGCTACCAACCGCACACCGCCGCCGAAGTTTTCGCCAATCAGTATGGCGATTGTAAGGACAAGCACACGCTCCTTGCGGCCATGCTCGAAGTCATCGGCGTCCACGCCGACGCCGCCCTGATTTCCTCGTCCCACAAGCTCGACACCCAAATTCCCTCTCCCTCGCAATTCGATCATCTAATTACCGCCATTCCCTCCGGCATCGATCCCGCGAAAATAATTTGGCTCGACACGACTGCCGAGGTAGCTCCTTACCGCTATTTAATCCCGTCGCTGCGCGGCAAAAAAGCACTCATCGTCGCATCCGATGGCGCAGGCCACCTCGCCACCACTCCCGCCGATCCACCATTCCACTCGTCGCAGGTGGTAGAAATCGACGGCCACGTCAGCGAACTCGGCAAACTCACCGCCGAAATCCGCTATCACCTCCGCGGCGACAACGAATTCGCCCTACGCACCGCTTTCCGCCGTACTCCGCAACCGCAATGGAATCAAATCGGCCAAACCATGGCCCTGCTCGACGGCTTCCACGGCGAAGTCACCAAAGTAGAATCGAGCGACCCCGCCGACACTGAAAAGCCTTTCGAAATGACGCTCGGCTTCACTCAAAAAAGATTCCTGGACTGGTCGAACAAAACTTCAAAACTAACTCTCCCGCTACCAACAGTTGGCCTGCCCGACCCGCCCGCCGACAGCAAGTCTCCCGTGGTAATCGGCGCTGCGCTCGACGTGTCCCTCCATCTGAAACTCACGCTGCCGCCCAATGAATCTCCCCGCGCTCCTGTGAGCGTCAACGTCTCCCGCGATTACGCCGAATATCGCTCCACTTACGAAGTTAAAGGCAACGAGCTCACCGTCGAACGCGCCATCCGCTTCAAAATGCGCGAACTTCCCGCGACGCGCTCGAGCGACTATCTGGCTTTCGCTCGCGCCGTTCAATCCGATGAATCGCAACTCGTGCCCATCGAAAATTCCGCCGCCGGCACTCGCGATATTCCCGCCACCGCCACTGCTGACGATCTCGTCGAAGCCGGCGCCGCCGCTCTCGAAGCCGGCAACGCCGAGCAGGCCATCGAGCTCTTCCGCCGCGCCGCCGCTCTCGATCCCAAACGAAAAGATATCTGGTCCAGCATCGGCCTCGCCGATCTTCATCTGCGCAAACTCGGTGACGCCATCGCGGCCTTCAAAAAGCAGCTCGAAATCGATCCATTCGACGCCAATGCCAACAATTATCTCGGCGTCACCTTAGTGCAACAGGAGAAATTCGACGAAGCTGCGGCCGCCTTCAAAAAACAGATCGAGCTGAATCCTCTCGACAATTTCGCGCACGCCTCGCTCGGCCTGCTTCTCGAGCAACAAAAAAAGTTCGCCGAAGCCCTCCCCGAACTCGACAAAGCCGCGGTACTCACGCCGGACAACCCACAACTCCAAGTCAGCCTCGGCCACGCCTATCTCGTCACCGGAAAAACCACAGAAGCCATGGCCGCGTTCGACAAAGCTGTCGAACTATCACCCACGCCCGAAATCTGGAACAACATCGCCTACGACCTGGTGCAGAAAAACGTAAATCTCGACAAAGCCCAGAGCTACGCGCAATCCGCCGTCGATTCCACCGCCGCCGCGCTGAGAAATATCGACATCGATCACATAACCGCAAACGATCTAGGGGAAGTCCAAAATATCGGAGCCTATTGGGACACGCTCGGCTGGATTTATTTCACCAGCGGCGATCTCGAGCACGCCGAGCCCCTGCTCCGCGCCAGTTGGCAGCTAACGCAAAACGGCGACGTCGGCGATCACCTCGCCCAGCTCTACGAGAAACTTAGCAAAAAGGAAGAAGCCGCGCGCACCTACGCCCAAGCCGCGACCGCGCCGCACGCTGACGAACATCCCCGCACTCAGCTAGCCGCGCTCTTGGGCGATTCCCCGAAATCAGAAGAAGCCATAAAATCCGCAACAAACGATTTACTCGCGCAAAGATCTTTCAAGGTAAGCAAAGCAGCAGAAGAATCCGGGGAAGCCTATTTCTATATTGTCGTAGTGCCAACAGAAAAATCCGCCAAGGTCGAGTCCGTAAAATTCATTCGCGGTGATAATTCCATGCGCCTGGCCACCACCCAAATCCGCCAAATCAACTTCGGCGACATCACCGCCACCAGCCCGCCGACAAAATTGCTACGACGCGGCAAACTAACCTGCGAGCCCAGCGCAAAAACCTGCACGCTAGTGCTGGATCACCCCGAAGAAGTCCGCACCGTTAACTAATGAGCGTATCGCCGGCGTCCCTGCCGGCTCTTTTGATTTTGCTTTTTCCGTGTCGAACGATAGAAACTTCGCGGTCTTTCCGAGCGGACCCAACCGAAGAAAAATCTACTTAAACTCCAAAACCTCTTTCTCCTTCACCGCCGACAGATCCTCGATCTTCTTAGTCTCCTGATGCGTAACTTTCTCCAACTCATCCAAAGTCCGCTTGCGGTCATCCTCACTAATCTTCTTATCCTTCTCCAATTTCTCCACAGCTTCCTTAATATCCCGCCGAATATTCCGCACCGCCGTCCGGTGATTCTCCAGCACCTTATGAATATGTTTCACCAAATCCTTGCGGCGATCTTCCGTCAAAGCAGGAATCGGCACGCGCACCACTTTTCCATCCGTAGCAGGATTCAATCCCAAATCCGAAGTGCGAATCGCCTTATCAATGAGCGGCACCGCCCCAGGATCCCACGGCGAAATCATAATCACCGTCGGATCCGGCACCGAAAGCGTCCCGAGCTGATTGAGCGGCATCATCGTCCCGTGATAATCCACGCGAATCGAATCGAGCAACGATACATTCGCCCGCCCTGTCCGTATTCCGGCCAGATCCTTGCGGAAATCTTCGACCGCTTTTTCCATGCGCACGCGCGCCTGCCCCAAAGCATCCTTCGTCGTGTCAATCGTAGTCATGAAACGAATCCCCGTAGGGGCGGGCCTTTAGCCCCGCCCGATTTTCGGCCCCGTTTTTCCTTCGAGCCGTCCTCCATCACTCGGTTCCCGAAAACACCTTTTCAATCCGCGGTTACCAACGACCCGACTTTCTCCCCCATCACCACCCGCCGCAAGTTCCCCGAAACATTCATGTCAAACACAATGATGGGCATCTTGTTATCCATGCAAAGTGAAATCGCGGTCGAATCCATCACCGAAAGCCCCTTCTGCAGCACATCGATATACGAAATCGTTTCAAATCGATGCGCCCCCTTCACCTTCTCCGGGTCCGCATCATAAACGCCGTCCACGCGGGTAGCCTTCAAAATCACCTGCGCCTTAATTTCCATCGCGCGCAAAGCCGCCGCCGTATCGGTGGAAAAATAAGGATTGCCCGTCCCCGCCGCAAAAAATCACCACGCGGTCTTTCTCCAAGTGCCGCTTCGCGCGCCGCCGAATAAACGGCTCAGCCACCTGATGCATCTCAATCGCACTCATCAAGCGCGTATAGCATCCCATCTTTTCCAGCGCATCCTGCAGCGCCAATCCATTGATCACGGTAGCCAGCATCCCCATGTAATCGCCGGTAGCCCGATCGATCGCCAAAGTTTTCTGCCGCCCGCCGCGAAAAATATTCCCGCCGCCAACCACAATCGCCACTTTCACGCCCAGATCGTGCACTTCCTTGATCTCGCGCGCCAGCGCAATCACCGTCTCCGCATGGATGCCCATCTCCGCAGGCCCCTGCAGAGACTCACCGGAAATCTTCAGCACGATGCGCTGATAGACCGGAGCTTTCTTCTCGCCGTCGTCCGCCGCTTTTTTAGCCGCCTGAGCTTTTGCCATGCGAACCCGCCATCTCCCAATCGCGCGCATTGTAACAGAGATTCACAAACCAGAAACAAAAGCGGCCCGCCAAAGCGGGCCGTCCGAAAGTTTTTCGTAGGGCCCGCGCTTTATGCCGGGCCTCTTCATGCAAGATTGCGCCAGGTCCGCTCCGTAGCCAGACCTCGATCTAAGCCGGCGCCGGCGCATCTCCGGCGACCGCCGGTCCCGCGACCGCAGGCGCGGTAGCGGCATCACCCTCGCCGACCTTAAATCTCGCAAATCGCGCACGGAAATATTCTCGCCGACTTTGGCGATCGTCAGGTCGATCAATTCTTTCACCGTGACGCCCTCGTCGCGAATGAAGTGCTGCTCGTAGAGGCAATTTTCTTCGTAGAATTTCTCCATTTTGCCGTTTACGATTTTCTCGATCACCGCTTCGGGCTTGCCGGTCTGCTTGGCTTGATCCTTGTAGATGTCGCGTTCGCGATCCAGGATTTCCTGGGTCACTTCCTCGCGCTTCAAAAAACGAGGATCGAGTGCGGCAATGTGCATGGCCACATCGTGGCAAAGCTTCTGAAAATCCTCGGTACGCGCCACGAAGTCGCTCTCGCAATTCACTTCCACCAACACGCCGATCTTCCCGCCGGCATGAATGTAATAACCCACCATGCCTTCGCTGGTC
>Ga0206813_1164_pt1 | contig 12597 bp, 10 predicted proteins | sample Alteio_BWOrgCont_92_FD_152856 | JGI IMG/M metagenome (GOLD analysis project Ga0206813, IMG submission 152856) | Enriched cells from forest soil in Barre Woods Harvard Forest LTER site, Petersham, Massachusetts, United States -... | ecosystem: Environmental > Terrestrial > Soil > Temperate forest >...
CTTATCGCAAACACCGTTTCAGCAAAGCAAGGCGGCGCTGATCGACGAACAATATCTTGGATCAGGGCTGGATCCAGCAACGTGGAAGGTTAGCGATCCGGCGTCTGCTGTTTCGATTGTGGCACAGACGTTACAGGTGAATGGGGGAAACGGACAGGACGGAAAGACTACGGTTGAGTTTCTAGAGCAGATCGAACTCGGTGGAGCGCTCGAACTGCAACACGGAGAAGTAAGCTTCATCGGGCCGTCGCAAGGAATTATCGGTGGACTTTACTCCGCGAGCGTGTCGTCTGCAGGATGTCTCGCCGGATTTCAGGTAACACCATCAGGAACGGGAAGCAATATTCAAGCGATCCTCAACGGGAGCGCAACCGGCCCGGTGATCACGACGACGGCGGGGCATCGCTATCTTTTGACGACATATTTCTATTCGATGGAAGTCTTCCGGTCGGGAGAGATTTATCACTCTTCATTGCATCCGGCGGGCCATGGATACGGGGGCGCCACCGTGCCAGCCGACATCCGCGTAGTTCTTGAATTGCACGATATTAACCCGAACGATCCAACCACGCTTCTCGCGCCGGCAGTCGTTCTTTTTGACGATGTAATCACAAACGCTCCGGCGTTCTGCGCGTACGCGTTGATTGACGCTTTGAATATGCAGTGCAGTATCGCAGCGACGTACGTGACGCGTATCTCGATGGCGGACGTGCGGACTGCGTTGCCGGGCGATGCTTACACGACGCGACTGGTCGAATCGATCTCGGACGGCGGGGAATGCTGTGTCACAAGTTCGGCCACTCTAGATTTTTATCCGCAGTACGTGCCGCCTTTGAACACAGCGATTGTGGCAAGCTACCGAGGATCTGGGCGGGCGGTGGCGGAAGTAGTCAACAGCGCGAGTATCGCGGGAGCGGCAAACGGACCAGACAACGGAGTCCGCAGCGTTGTACGAACGATAAAAAGTCCAACTGTTCGCACGCAAGCGGACTGCGAAAACGCGGCACTGGCGCTGCTTGATGATGCTGACCTTACCGCGTGGAGTGGAACCTACCAGACCTGGAACGATTTTCTTCTGGGTTCGAATGACATATTTCCTGGTGATGCTCTGACAGTTGATGTGGCTTGCCAGAACGCCAACTTCGCGGCGATTGTTCGAAGCGTAAGCATCGACTGGATTGATCCCGCGGACGATCGCGGTATGTATACGATCGAGTTTGCGAATGATTCTGCGGAATCAATCGCGTTGCAGATGGGGAGCAGCGCGACCGGGGCTGCATTAGGGAGCAATCCGGCACAGATATCAACGTCCCAAGTGGGATCCTATTATCTCGCCGATTTGACGAACGCAGAGGTAACACAGATCAGTTCCACCACCGTGCAGGTCGATGCAGGAGTTGCGCCGGCGAGCAATCAAGGAATCGAGGTAAGAGCGCACGATTGTAATTGGGGCATCGGAAACGATAGAGATCTGCTGGGAAGATTCAGCTCACAGACATTCAACCTGCCGCGTCTAGGGCGAACCCAGACATACTTCTTGCGGCTTTATGACGACTCTACTCCGCCGAGATATTCGCGTTACGCGGCCGCACTCCATGTGGATTCTCCGCTATGAACGACGCGACCGTATTGAATCGACAGCGAATCCGGAATGCAGAGAAACCCGCCGCGGGAACGCAGTACACGGCCAAGGACTTCCAACTTGAGGTGCTCGACAGATTGGAAGAGATGCAGGAAGCGGCGCAGTCTCTTGATGAATCATGGAATAGAAAGCTGGAGGCTGTGAAGGAGCAACGACTGTTGAAGTTTGACAGCCGAACTCTCATTGCTTTGGGGGCGATTGTCTTGTCCATAGCGGGATACGTTATCCAAGACGCCCGGAATACTGCTCGCCAAGATGCGGAGCTCGAGTCTACGAAAGCACGGGTGTTGCGATTGGAGCAGATTGCGGCAGCCAATACCGAAGGGCGAATTCGCACTGAGGTGCAACTGGGTGAGTTGCGCGAAGGACAAAACGAGATCAAAGCCATGATTCAGGCGCACGACAGTGGGAGCAAGAAAAACGGGAAGAAATAGTTCAATTCATATTCATAACGAAGACATTTGTCGAGGAGGAATTATGAATTTTGTAAATCTATTGTTGCGGGCTATCGGATTCGTGCCGGCGCTGGTGTCGGGGATCGAGAGCATGTGCGCCAGCAAGTCGGGAGCTGAGAAGAAGGATGCGGCTATGGTCTTCTTACAAAACGCGTTGGGCATGACGGATGCGATCGCGTCGAGGGAGATCGTTCAACCGGAGCAATTTAGAAAAGGGATCTCGCAAATAATCGACGGCGTCGTTCTCTGCATGAATTCATCAGCTTGGGCAAAGAATACGTCGACAGCTTCACCGGTGGGTACACCTTAGCCGTTCCCCCTCAAATCAAAATCCCCACCCCCTTCGGCTTCGCTCAGGGCAAGCTCTGTCGCATACAACGCGACAAGGGTGGGGCACCCTTTGCAGCGGAATGGCGTTAGCCGACTTCTTCGGTCCAGGTTTCCAGATTTTTTTTCACCTGGGCCATGAACTGGTCGGCTACAGCGCCATCGATCAGGCGATGATCGTAGCCGAGCGTGAGATGAACGACGGAGCGGATGGCGATGGAATCGGTACCGTCTTTATCTGTGATCACCATTGGCTGCTTGGTAATTCCGCCGACGCCCATGATCGCGGAGTTTGGCTGATTGATGATCGGGAGTCCGAACACCGCTCCAAACTGGCCCGGGTTGGTAATGGTGAATGTCGAACCTTCGACATCTTCAGGCTTGAGCTTCTTAGTACGGGCGCGCTCGCCAAGGTCGGTGATTCCGCGTTGCAAGCCAAGGAAGTTCAAGTCGCCGGCATTCTTCAAGACGGGAACGATCAATCCCCAGTCGAGCGCGACGGCGATGCCCATATTGATGTGGCGGTGGTAGTGGATGTTGTCGCCTTCGATATTTGCATTGAGGATTGGCCACTGCTGCAAGGCGATGACGGCTGCGCGAACGAAGAACGGCATGAACGTAAGACGGGCACCGTGGCGCTGCTCGAATCCAGACTTGTGCTTGGCGCGCAGGTTGACGATGCGCGTGAAGTCCACTTCATACATGCAGTGAACGTGGGCGCTGGTGCGGCGGGATTCGATCATGTGCTTGGCGATCAGCTTGCGCATGTTCGTCATTGGTACGAGATCGCCCGGATAGGGAGCAGGGGCTGCCGGGCGCGGCGCCGGAGCGGCGGCCGCAGGCTGAGCAGGCGCAGATGGGGCAGAAGGAGCCGGTTGCGAAGATCCCTGGCTCTCGATGAACTGCATGATGTCTTGCTTGGTGATGCGGCCGCCGAGTCCGGTGCCGGAAATCTGGGAAAGGCTGACGCCGTGTTCGCGAGCGATCTTGCGGACGAGCGGAGAAGAGCGGGCTTCTTCATCCTCTTCGTGAACGGGCGTGGCCGGAGGCGCGGCGGCTTTCTTTTCTTCTTTCGGCGGCGGGGCAGCAGCGGCGGGAGCGGACTTCGCCGACGCTGCAGCTGGCTTCGCGGCGGCTTCGCCATCGGCGGCGATGGTGCCGACAATCGTATTCACGCCGACCGTTGTTCCTTCTGTGACTTTGATTTCCTGAAGAACACCAGAGGCTGGAGCAGGGATTTCGGCGTCGACCTTATCGGTGGAGATTTCGAAGAGAGGCTCGTCGCGCTGGACTTTGTCGCCGGGCTTCTTGAGCCATTTGGTGATGGTGCCCTCGACGATGGATTCGCCCATCTGAGGCATGATGATGTCGGTTGGCATGATTTCCTTCCTATGACTGCACAGCCTCAAAAGCAGGCTGGGAGCAAACGGATATTATAGCGGGTCGGTGGGCGCCACCGCAGGGGCTAAAGCCCTACGACCTAGACCACCCTTTCGCGGCCCTTGAAGGGCCGCTCTTCCACGGCGCTTCCATCGTTTAGCGCAAATCTAAGAGACCCTTTTACTTGGGATATGAACTACCCTTTTTTCACGACTCGCCGGTGAATTCTGACTCTCCGAGAATTGGCTTAGTGGTGGTCGTGCTTTTCTTTGCTTTCCTTCTTTTCTTCTGGTGTGGCTTCCTCGGCGGCTGGTGCGACGTTAAAGCTGGCCTTCCAATATTCCTGAACCGCGGGCGGAAGCTTGTCCATGTGGGAGAGGAACATGGTTACCTTCCACATGTCCTGATCGGTAAGAGTCTTATCCCAAGCGGGCATGCCGGTGTAACGGATGCCGGTGCGAATGGTATAGAAAATGTGCCACTCGGGATCGTCGGGGGGATCGGAAATTAGATTCGGCGGAGGAGGATAGAACGATGCGGCCAGAGTGGAGGGCTTGCGGTCGAGCGTTCCATGGCAGAGGGAACAGTTCATGGTGTAAAGCTTCATGCCGTCTTCGAGGTTCTGGTCGGTGGGCGTAAGCGGATTGGTTACGCGCGGGGCGTGGCGATCCATGGAGGCGTCGACGGCACTCATCGCAAGATGGCGCTCGAGATGCGGCGGTTCTACGTTCGCGCGGGTGGGAAAGAAACCGAGCATGGCGAAACCAAGCCCAACGAGAACCAGGAAGAGGAGAGTAATGATGACACCGAGAAGGAACTTTCCCATGAAGCCTCCGAAAGCATTTTGGCAGATGATCGGGGCGCAACGCTAGTTGCGACGAGGTTTCAGCCTCTGTTCACAAAACCTTTTCACCACAGAGGTCACGGGGTATCACAGGGAATCCATAAGAGGGGCGGACGAATGCGTCCGCCGCTCCACAGGTCAGTATGCTTTCAGGCGGCGCGCCTCGCGGACTACGTCTTCGACCTTCGGCAAGTAATGATGCTCTTGAGGCGGCGAGAACGGGATCGCCGAATCGAGGCCCGCGATGCGGACGATCGGACCGTCGAGATCGTCAAAAGCTTCTTCGTTGATGATGGCGGCGATTTCTCCGGCGAGGCCTCCGGTGCGGGAGTGCTCGTGAAGGATGATGACCTTATTCGTCTTCTTAACGGTCTGCGCGATGGCTTCGCGATCGAGCGGCGAGACGGTACGCAGATCGACGATTTCGAGGTCGATTCCCTCTTTGTTCAGGATCTCGGCGGCTTCTAACGCGGTGTGGACCATTGCCGCGTAGGTGATAACGCTGAGATCCTTCCCTTCCCTTGCCACGCGCGCCTTCCCGATCGGGACGACATAGTCCTCCGTAGGAACTTCTTCTTTGATCCTGCGGTAGAGATATTTGTGCTCGAAGAAGATGCAGGGATTGTTATCGCGGATGGCGGCTTTGATCAGCCCCTTCGCGTCGTAAGGAGTCGCAGGGCAAATCACTTTGAGTCCGGGATTGTGAACGAACCACATCTCAGGATTCTGCGAGTGGAACGGGCCACCGTGGACGTATCCACCGCTGGGGCCGCGCAGGACGAGCGGAGCGGGCGCACCCCAAAGATAGTGCGTTTTTGCGACCATGTTGCTGATCTGGTTGAAGGCGCAGCCAATGAAGTCCATGAACTGAAACTCGGCGACAGGCCGCATACCGGTGAGCGATGCTCCGAAGGCCGCGCCGACGATGGCAGATTCGGCGATGGGCGTATCGATGACGCGCTCGGGACCGAATCGGTCGATGAATCCGTCGGTGACTTTGAAAGCGCCGCCATAGATGCCGATGTCTTCGCCAAGACAGAAGACGGTTGGATCGCGATCCATTTCTTCCCAGATTCCCTGGCGGATGGCTTCGAGGTAAGTGAGTTGCATAGGGTCAGGTTTCAAGGTTTCAAAGATTCAAAGACAAGAACTGTTGGCCACGGATTTTCTCGGATCATCACCGATACATCTACTTCAAGTGCACTGCTGCTTCGGTTTCTTTGTAGCCGCTGGTTCCCTTTTTCACTTTGGGCATGCCATATTTTGGTTTGATCTCGTGGCAACCTTCTTCGCAGAAGACGCCGCCTTCAGCCGATTCTGGCGTCGGCATCGGCGAGTTCACAGCTATTTCTCTTTCCGCTTCGATTACGTCTTCCACTTCTTTGATCAGGGCTTCATTCTCTTTTGGTGTGAGCCACTTCTTTTCTTTCACCAGATAGTTCTCAAAGCGTGCGATTGGATCACGCTGCTTCCAGAAATCGAACATTGCTTTCGGCACGTAGGCGGCAGCATCGTGGATGGCATGGCCTTTCATCCGCATCATCTTAGCTTCGATCATTGTCGGGCCTTCGCCTCTGTGCGCGCGTTCGACGGCTTCGCGGGCAGCGTCATAGACCTGGCAGGCGTCGGTGCCGTCGACGATCACGCCGGGGATGCCGTATCCGATGGCGCGTTCGGCGAGGTCTTTACAGCGGTACTGCATTTCTGACGGTGTGGAGTAGGCCCAGAGATTGGATTCAACGAAGAGCACGAGGCCGAGATTTTGCACGGCTGCGAAGTTGATGCCTTCGTAGGTGACGCCGGTGGATTGTCCTCCGTCGCCTATGTAGGTCATGACGGCGACATTGCGTCCTTGCAAGCGCGCGCCGAGCGCAACGCCGGAGAGCACGGGAATCAAGTCGCCCAGCATGGATATGGGTGAAACCATGTTGCGCTTTTCGATGTCGCCGAAGTGCGAGGTACCGTCGCGGCCCTTGGTGGGCGAGTCGGCCTTGGCCATGTACTGCATCATCGTGTCCCCAGCGCGGAAGCCGCGGACGAGGAGCGATCCCTGGTTGCGGATCATGGGGGCAAACCAGTCGTCCTTATCGAGCGCGTACGCGGAAGCGCAAGAGCAGGCTTCCTGGCCGAGCCCGAAATAGACTCCGCCGACGACTTTGCCTTGTTTGTAGAGATTCTCGAGGGCGACTTCCATTTTGCGATTGAGCAGCATGAATCGGTAGATCTCGATCGCCTGTTGCTTGCTCAGATATTTGGAGTCGCGGATCGGCGGAACGGGAGCAGAGAGATCGCCTTCAACTTCGTAACGTACCTGCTCGTGGCCTTGTTTGTCTTTTTCTATAGCTCGGTGAACGGTGAAATTCGGGTGTTCAAGGCGATAGTCGGGAATCTCGTAGGTGCGGAGGTTTCCGTTTCCGGGGGTACCGTTGGTTTTGGAGTTTTTCGATTGCGAGCGGACGAATGCGTCCGCCGCTCCACGAGCATTGGCGCGCGGACGGTGGCCGTTGGAGCTTGCTTTGGACTTCTTCTTATTGTTGCTCATGAAAGGCGGCGCGCAGGGCGCGATGCATTGATGGTATCGCGAGAGTGGGTGCCAGGGCTAGCAGCGCGAGTCTTCGACTTGCCTCTCGGTCTGAGACCCAGCTCCACACGACCCTCATCACGCCCAGGCTGTGTCGTCTTCTCGGTGAATTTTGCGGAGCTCGCTGGGAGGCTTCATTGGTACCCCCACCGTGGGTACCCCCACCGTGCGGCCGAGGAGGGCATCGAGGGTATCGACCCAGAGAATCTGGCTCTGAAAGACGACTCCGAAATTGCGGGAGACGGATTCAGCTAAGGTGTTCAAAGCGAGTTCTCTGCCCAGCTCTTTCTTCATCGACGTTACCGGCTTCGTCGTGATGCCGCAGGGAACGATCAGGTTGAAGTAGCTGAGATCCGTGTTCACGTTCAGTGCGAAGCCGTGCGAGGTAACGGAGCGGGACACGTGGACGCCAATGGCGGCGAGTTTGGCCTCGGTGTTTAGGGTCAGCTCTTCTGCCGAGCTTTGCTCGATCCGACGGCGGGGGGGCGGCCGTCGCCACCTGAGCATCATCCATGGCTTCAGGCGCTGTCCAGACTCCGGTTAGGCCCGGGATGCGTTTGGTGACGATTGCGAAGTCGGCACAGGTGCGCATCAGGACGTCTTCCAGCCGGCGCACGAATTCGATGACGCCGAGTGTTTTTCGTTTGCCATCTGACGCAGCGAATCCGCGGAGATCTAAGATGGGATAGCCAACGATCTGGCCGGGACCGTGAAAAGTAACGTCGCCGCCGCGGTCGCATTCGAAGAGCTCAACGCCGCGTTGGGCAAGGACTTCAGGTGTCGCGATTATGTTTGCCGCTTTGCCGTTGCGGCCGAGCGTGATAACTGGTCTGTGTTCGAGCAATAAGAGGACGTCACCAATCTTTTCTTCCTTGCGCAGTGCAACCAGCTGCTGTTGCAGGCGGAGGCCAGTGGCGTAATCGACTGTGCCGAGTTGGACCAGGGAGATCATTGAGTAATCGGGTGATTTTGTAAGTGGGTAATTGAAACCATCGGCGCCCTTTCACACAGATTCCAAATTTCTAAATTATTCAATTTCCCAATTACTCAATTCCTCTACGCATTAATCGCCATTCCGTACACGCTATTCGAGGCATCAAGCATGGCCTCGGCCAGCGTCGGATGCGCGTGAATGGTCCACATCAAGTCTTCTACCGTGGCTTCAAGTTCCATCGCTGCTACTGCTTCCGCGATCAACTCTGTAGCCTGGGGCCCGATGATGTGCACGCCTAGAATCTCGCCGTAGTCGGCGTCCGACACGATTTTGATGAAGCCTTCATGCTGGCCCACGATTGACGCTCGAGAATTTGCCGTGAAAGGAAATTTACCGATTTTAACGTTGTATCCGGCTTCGCGAGCTTTGGTTTCGGTCAGGCCCACACTGCCGATTTCGGGATGACAGTAAGTCGCGCCGGGGATGTGCTCGGGATTGATCGGCTTGCCCGGCTTGCCAGCAATTTTTGCCACTGCAACCAGAGCTTCCATGGCTCCGACATGTGCCAGCTGCGGCGTGCCGAGAACGATGTCTCCGACTGCGTAGACACCGGGCTCGGAGGTCTGCATCCAGGAATCGGTCTTGATGAATTCGCGATCAGGTTTGATCTTCGTTCTTTCCAAGCCAATGTTCTGCGTGCGAGGCTTGCGTCCGACCGCAATCAGAATCTTTTCGGCATCGATCTTCTGCTGCTTGCCATCGACCGTGATCGTGACCGTAACGCCCGATTTTGTCTTTTCGACTTTGTCGACTTTCGCGCCGGTGTGGAAGTTGATTCCACGCTTGCGATATACCCGCGCAAGTTCTTTTGAGACTTCTTCGTCTTCGACGGGAACAAGCCGCGGCAGCATTTCGACGATGGTCACTTCGCAATCGAACGAACGGTAGATCGAGGCGAACTCCACGCCGACCGCTCCGGCACCCACAATCACAAGCGACTTCGGCATCTCCTTCAGGCTGAGGATCTCGATGTTCGTCAACACGCGATCGTTCGCTTCGAGCCCGGGTAGCATTCGCGCCTCAGAGCCAGTCGCAATAATTACGTTCCTCGCTTTCAGTTGAGTCACTTTGCCATCGTTCGTGACTTCGACGGTGTGCACACCATTTTGCGCAGATCCGGTCAGCTTGCCATAGCCTTTGACGGTCTCGACTTTGTTTTTCTTCATCAGGAAATCGAGGCCCTTGGTGTGCTTGGCAACGATCTTATTCTTGCGGTCCTGGATGGCGGCCCAGTTGAGCTTGCGAGCATCCACGCCGTCGATTCCGAATTCCTTTGCTTCTTTCAGGTGATCCCAAAGTTCGGCATTGAAGAGCAGCGCCTTTGTGGGGATGCAGCCGACGTGCAGGCAGGTGCCGCCCAGGAATCCGTCTTTTTCAATGAGCGCTGCTTTCAGGCCGTATTGGCCGGCGCGAATAGCGGCAGTGTATCCGGCAGGTCCGCTGCCGATGATGGCTACGTCGTAAATTGTGTCGGGCAAGGTCTTCCTCAATAGAACAGATGATTTAAGGCAAACTAAAGATTCTAGAACACCGCGGGCAGGAGCGTCCAAAACTCGGGTTGCTTCGTCGGAGAGTCAAAAAACAACGCAACCACGAAGGGCACGAAGTTACACGAAGGGAAAAACTAAGGCCGCCATTTATCGGCGGCCTCAATCGTTCAGGAATTGGATCTTAGTTGTTTTCGTTGCTGGCGCGTTTCCAGGAGATCAGTTCGCCGATGGTAGAGCTCGTGCTCGAAACCGGCTGCTTGTAGGCTTCGACTTCCGAACGCGAAGCTTCTTCGCCTACGGCGCGGATGCTTAAGCCCACCTTCTTCTCTTCCGGATTCATCTTGATGATCTTGAAGTCGTGCTCCAAGCCCGGTTCCAGATGCAGCGGCTGTCCGTTTTCATCGGTGGCTTCGGACTTGTGGCACAAGCCTTCGACACCTTCCGCGATTTCGACGAACGCTCCGAATGCAGCCACACGCAAGACCTTGCCGTGGACCACATCCCCGACATGGTGAGATGCGAAGAACGACTCCCAGACATCAGGTTGCAGTTGCTTCACGCCTAACGAAAGGCGGCGCTTGTCAGGTTCGATGGCGAGGACAACTGCCTTCACGCGATCACCCTTCTTCAGCACTTCCGAAGGATGCTTCACGCGCTTCGTCCAGCTTAGGTTGCTGACGTGGACCAGACCGTCGATGCCGTCTTCGATTTCAATGAAGGCGCCAAAGTCGGTCAAATTACGCACGCGTCCTTCAACCGTCATACCGACGGGGAATTTCTCGTGCAGCGAGTCCCACGGGTTGGCCGCTAGCTGGCGCATGCCCAGCGAAATGCGGCGCTCCGTCGGATTCACGTTGAGAACGACGCACTCGACCTGGTCTCCCACGTTCACCAGCTTCGACGGATGCTTCATCCGCTTCGACCATGTCATCTCGCTCACGTGGACCAGGCCTTCAATGCCCTGCTCCAGCTCAACGAAAGCGCCGTAGTCGGTCACGCTGATGACGCGTCCGCCTACGTGTGCACCCTCAGGATAGCGATGCTCAGCGTCGAGCCACGGATCGGGTGTGAGTTGCTTGAATCCAAGAGACACACGCTGTTTATCTTTGTCGTACTTGAGAACTTTGACCTGAATCTGATCGCCGACGTTAACGAGATCCTTGGGATGGGTCAGGCGTCCCCAGGACATATCGGTGATGTGCAGCAGGCCATCGAGTCCGCCGAGATCGACGAACGCACCGTACTCGGTGAGATTCTTCACGACTCCGGTAAGCACCGAACCTTCTTCCAGGTGCTCGAGAGTCTTGGAGCGCTTCTCGTTCTGCTCGCCTTCGAGCAATTCCTTGCGCGAGACCACGATGTTGCCGCGCTTCTTGTTCAGCTTGATGACTGCGACTTCGATGGTCTGACCCTTCATCCCGTCCAGATTGCGGATGGGGCGAAGGTCGACTTGCGAACCTGGCAGAAACGCGTGTGCGCCGTGAATATCGACCGTTAGGCCACCCTTGATACGATCAATCACAACTGCCTTGATCGGCTTCTTCTCGTTGTAAGCCTTCTCAATTTCTTCCCAGGCGTGAATGCGCTGCGCCTTTTGGTGCGAGAGCCGGACGTACCCTTCCTCGGCTTCACCCTTGTCGCGCATGACATCGATTTCGTCGCCAGGCTTGAACTTTGGCTTGCCCTCGTGGTCCAGAACCTCCGAAAGCGCGAGCATGCCTTCCGATTTTGCCCCGATGTCTACTACTACGTGCGTTGCCGTCAGCTTCAGCACGGTGCCTTTGATCACGCGATCTTCGCTGACCGCCTCCTCGGCTTCAGTCGTGAAGCTTTCGAGCACAGAGGCGAAATCCTCGTTGGACGACGATGCGTCCGCAGAATCGCTGCCGGCGGCAGATTCGGTGGGTTCAGGCAAATGCTGTTCAGTTGTCGGTTCGGCTTCTGTGACAACGGTGGAGGTGGAATCGGAATGGGGGGCGGTAGTTTCGTCGAACAAGGTTATGCCTCTCTGATGATGGGATGCGGGGCCTGCGTTGCGGACTGCTGGATGAGTCGTTTGGTTGTGGTGGGCCCACCCTGGCGAGTGAGCTTGGACAATCCCAGCTGTCGGACGTATAACAGAGAACCCGCGTCCAATGGGAACTCTTCGACTATAGCAACCGCGCGCGAACAGTGTCAAACTCAAATCCCGCGCATGTTACAGCAGCGTTTCAATTTACAAGAAACCGTGAAACGGTGGGGTTCCAGAAGCGGCTTCGGCGCCCGGCGCCTCGTGTTCTGCGGAGCAAATTAAGCAGGCCGCGGGCTCATTCCACAGCGTTGCATGCCAGTTCCTCGGTTTCCTCCGTTCGTCGCATCTGCTAACCTGCCCTGCTATGGATTACCTCTGGACTCCTTGGCGCTACGCCTACGTCTCCTCGACTGAAAAGTCCGGCGTATGCGTGTTTTGCGACGCGCCGAAGGAGAAGGACGACGCCAAAACGCACATCGTGTACCGCGGCCAGCATTGTTTCGTCATTTTGAATGCATATCCGTATACACCGGGGCATGTGATGATCGTGCCCTACGCTCATCTGGACGAATTGCGGAAGCTGCCCGTCGACGCCGCCAATGAAATGATGGCGCTTTCGCAACGGATGGAGTCCGTGCTGCGGGAGCTCTACCGGCCAGATGGAATCAATCTTGGGATGAATATCGGGAAGGCCGCCGGGGCGGGGATCGCCGGCCACATTCATATGCACGTCCTGCCGCGCTGGGTCGCTGACTCGAACTTCGTTTCGGTGGTGGGAGAAACGAGGATTCTGCCGGAAACTTTGGATGTGACGTGGGCGAAGATGCGGGACGTGATGAAGTAGGTTATTGCTCTTCCCTGAACATGGTGCCA
>Ga0206813_1165_pt1 | contig 12553 bp, 9 predicted proteins | sample Alteio_BWOrgCont_92_FD_152856 | JGI IMG/M metagenome (GOLD analysis project Ga0206813, IMG submission 152856) | Enriched cells from forest soil in Barre Woods Harvard Forest LTER site, Petersham, Massachusetts, United States -... | ecosystem: Environmental > Terrestrial > Soil > Temperate forest > O...
CCCGTGCATGTCAGACGAGTATTCTTTCCCGGTCATCCCAACGATGGCGCCGATGAAAGGCGGCTTCCCGAGTCGCGAGCCAAATTGCACTTTTGCAATGTATTTGAAACCGTAAGTCTGTAGCGCAGCATATGCTTCGTCGACGCTCATGCCGAGCCGGACACCGTCGACGTCAAATTGGGATGGGCTTTGCTGGCTCTGAGAACGGGGGGTGAAGAGTAGAAGCGCCGCGACTAACAGGAGGATTCCTGCAAATTTCATTTAAGCCCTCCGCAAATGCCAAGGTCCGGCGAGGCGGACTATACACCTGAAATCGGAACGAACGTAAGTTCATTTTCAGTTATCTTATCGCATCCTTATTTTTGGGAATGATCCGTTGCCTCGGCGGGTGCAACGGCGACGGGGATTTTGAATTTCAGATTTGAGATTTGAGATGGGGGAAACGCCAACGGCACGCACGGCAGGAAATGCAAGAGCAGATCCCTCACCCCTAAAGCGGGTTCGGGATGACGGCGTTAGGAAAACGCGGGTTCGGCATGACAGCGTAGGAAAAAAACAGGAAGGCGAGATCTAATGCGGGGCCGAAGAACCCCACCCTTCCCATGAACCAAACCCGGGAAGGATGGGGCACCCGAAACTGTAAAGCTTCGGAAACGGCGCGGCCACCCGCCAATCGCAGAGACGATTGACAGCCCGGACCCGGTCCCCAGAACCAAATTCGGGAAGGATGGGATACCCGAGACTGCAAAACTTTCGGAAGCGGTGCGGGCGCCTGCCGTCAGCGGAGGTCTCTGTAGACTTGATAGGCTCCGCGGCCGCCTGGCTCGTCTGGGGAGCAGGCTTCGCCGATTTTGGCGTCGAGCGCTGTTACGAAACTTTCGCCCCAGCCCAAGTCTAGATGGAGGGCGATGGCGTAGGCGTCTTTGGTGCAGAGATTTGCGGGGACTTGGTAGTCGGGTCTGGTGCGTGCAAGCGGGCCGGCATCGACGGCGCCTAGGAATTCTCTGTAGGCTACGGCCTGTTCGACTAGTTTCTTGCCGGCGGCGTTGGGGGTGTGCAGCTCTTGGTAGAAGACGGCGTTGAGCAAGAGGAAGGCCGCTAGGATTAGCGCGGAGTTCAGGTCGGCGATTAGCGCGAGGGTGTACACGGCTGCCGCCGTCAGGAAAAGGCAAATAATGCCGACGGCGTCCAGGTTGTTCCAGGGACGCTGCTGAATGTCGCGGCCGGCGATGTGGGCGGCAGTCTACTTGATCGCGCCGCCCATGGTGCTGAGGCCTTTGGCGTAGATGGAGCCGATTACGATCACGCTTAGTAGGAATAGCCAGCCCACGCTTCCTTGCAGGCGCGAGGCGTCGATTCCCTCGAATAGCGCATAGATTGATGCCGCGCCGGAGACGATCCATGCGGGAAGCAACGGTAGAAAATTTGAGGGGAAGTAGGTTCTGTTGTGCAGGGCGTCTTCGAAGCGGACGAGCGGGTCGCGGAGGCGTTCGAGCTCTTCGGAATCGAAATTGTCTTCGAACTCGAAGCTGTCGAAGTATTCGAATAGACGGTAGGCCAGGGCGTCTTCTTCGGGTTCGAGGCAATCGAGAGAGGCATCTTTGAGTTTCGTTATCGAAAAAACGCGGCCTGCCTGTTCGATGAGCAGGAATCGTTTTGCCGCCATGTTTACGAGCGCCGCGGCTAGAGCGCGGGCGAGAGAGGCTTCGATGAGCCAAGCGGCTAGGGCTGGAGAGAGGTCCGGCGGAGGCTCGTAGGAAACGACGGCGGGGCGCGGCGGATCGGGTTTCATGAGAACGAAGCGGAGTAGAAGAAAGTACGCGAGAACGGCGCAGAGCGCGATGACTGCGGGCGTGTAGCCGACGAGTAGGGAATTGCTTTCTGGCATTTGCGCTGTCTCGAGAGGGCTGCTGAGGACTATCTTATGATGTTTATGAGATTGATATAAGGCGAGATTTTTGGGGCGTTGCGGAAGGGTAGAGGCGGCGGAGCGGGAAATTTCAAATTTCAGATTTGAGATTCGGGGAACGGCGAGGGAAAGAATGGCAGGAAATGCAGACGCAGATTCCTGACCCCTAAGGCGGGTTCGGGAGGACAGCGTTGCGACAGAGGCCTTGGGGATAGGCTGGGGATTCGGGTTGGCGGAGATGTGGCGTTGGGGCGGGGCCTGGGCGCAGCGCTGGCGTGCGGGAGTTGCGCGCCGCTACGCGCGAGATTGTGGCTGCTGCTTTGCCCGCGCCGATGAGTCTGCGTTGCCGGTGGGGCTACGCAGACGCGCCGGTGGCGCCGCCACCGCTACCGCTTGCGGCGGTCATCGTCCGCCGCTGCTGGAAACACTCGCGGCAGTAGACTGGGCGCCCTTGCGTGGGCTTAAAGGGAACCGTGGTTTCCTTCCCGCACTGCGAGCAGACGGTTTTGGTCTCGACGCGCTGGACGCCGTTCGAAGACGTAGTTCCGCCTTGCGCGCGCGTGGCTTTGCAGGCCTTGCACCGCTTGGGCTCGTTTTTGAACCCTTTGTCGGCGAAGAACATTTGCTCGCCGGCGGTGAAGACGAACTCCGCCCCACAGTCCGCGCACTTCAGGACCTTGTCATGATATTCCATGGGCCGCTCCGTGGCCTGGCTAGGACAGGTCAGGCGGCGCGACAGGCCATGTCATCCGAAACTGGAACATGGGGAAGGATGCGGTTCCCGTTGGCCGGGTAACACGATAATGTCTGAGGAAACCCTAAAAGCCGGATTGCCTAATCCTGCTCACGCCGCTGCTTCTTGCGGAGGCGTTTACGCGAAAGGGCAGCCTTGGCACGACGACGTTCCCCGGGCTTCATGAAGTAACTGTGCTTTTTTATTTCCTTGATGATGTCTTCGGATTGCACTTTCCTCTTGAAGCGACGGAGAGCGTTCTCGAGAGACTCACCCTCCTGAATGACAACTTCAGCCACGCGTATTCACCCCCATCCCGGATCGAGTACTTGAAATTGTTAATTGTAAGCTACTCAGTATACCCCGGTTTTCCCCAAAACCGGTAATGCGTGGTGGTTCTATCCTTGCCGGTGCTTGAAGTCAAGTGATAAATGAGGCGATAGGGGGTTTTTGGGGATTTTGGGTTGGGAGATTACCAGTTTGGTACTCATGGCTTGGTGAACCATGGGTGGTGGTTGCTCCGATCGGCTCGCTTTTGGCTGGCGTTGTTTTACCGTAGGGCCCGCGCTTTATGCCGGGCTTCTTCGTGCAATTTGTAAATTTGTGGCTACATGGTGGAGGCACGACTTTGACGGTTGTTATTTTGATTTGGGTGTGCGGGGATTTTGGCTTGGCGTTACATCTTGCCTAAGAGGCCCGGCTGAAAAGAAAGCCGGGCCCTACGTTCGGAGGGGCGCTTTGCGGCTTTACGGAGTTGGGTTGCTGCAGCCGGTTGTTTCTAGTTGTTGGAGTTTTTGCGTGGCTTTTTCGTTGCCTTTTTTTGAGGCGGCTAGGAGTAGGACTCGGGCTTGCGCGCAATTTTGCTGCACGCCGTCGCCGCGGATGTAGAGGTCGGCTAGGACTATGTTTGCGCCGGTGTCGCCTTTGCGGGAGGCGGCCCAGAGCCATTGGGCGGCGGTGGTGGCGTCGCGTTGTCCGCGGTTGTTGTTCAGATAGGCTAGGGCTGTGGACATTTCGCGGGTGGATGGCTTTGGCATTGCTTCGGGGGCTGCATCGGCACCGATGCCGGCTTCGGTTGCGTTGTTGCGCCGGGTCTTTAGAACGTGTCCCTTGGATTTTTTTGTAGGGGTCGCGGGTTCTGGCGATGTGGTGGGCCGAGCGAGTGCGCTATCGTCGCCGAAGGAGTCCATCCATGCTTTGAGTTTGTCGCGATAGTTGAATGTTACGAGGCCTGCGATCAGTACGGCGGTGATTGCGAGCATTGCGGCCATTTCGCCGAGCGTGGGCTCGCGGGGAATCATTTTGAATAGGGCATTCGAAGAGACTCGCTTGATTTCCTTGGAGGCGGTGGCTAGTTTTTCGCGCGAGTTATCGAGAGCGGTCGGGTGCTCCAGGACGGTGAAGGCGGGGGTTGATTGTGCGACTGGCGCTGGCGCTGATTGCGCGACTGGCGTCGACGCGGATAGTGCGGCGGACGCCGGCGCTGGTTGTGAGAGGGGCGTCGGCGGGATTGCTGGTTGCGCCGGGGGTGGAACGGGCGCGATTGCGGCTGGGATTGCCGGAGCTATCGGAGCCGCGGGCTGCGTCGTGCGTGCGGCTGGCGCAATGGCTGCCGGCGCTATTGCGAGCGGAGGCTTTGCAGTTACGGGTCGCGCTGCGCGAGGCTTGGACGTGATCGTTTTTTGTGCCCAGGTTCTGGCGCTGCGCACTGCGGGATTCAATTTTGCGAACGACGCGGCGGTTACGGTGCGGATGGTTCTCGCGGAGCTGAGCGCTGCGGCCAGTGATGCGGAGCCGGTGCGCGCGAGCATGGGAGCGATGCTGGTTTTTGCGGCGCTTGCTAATGACGCGGTCTTGGTGAAAATTCCGGCGCCGGATACGCGAACGTTGCGCGCGATTTTGCTCCACGCTGCGCCGAACGCATCGCTGGCTCGCAAGATTCGCGACGCGGTGCTCTTGAAAGCAGCTTCGGTGAAATCGCTCAAGCGAGAGGGAAGCGTCGTCATCCAGCCTGTTGACGGAGCCACGGGTTCGGCTGCTTTCCACGGGGTGCCGGCTGACCAGGGGCGCACGTCGACTGCAGACGGAGGTTCCGGCGCGGCTACGGGCGTGGTTTCAGGCTCTGCAATTTTTTGCGTTGGCAGAATCGGGGCGGTGGCTTCGGCTGGCGCGGCGACGTTTATCGGAGCGACGAACGTGATAGGGGCGGGGGATTCGATGGGCTCGACGACAGGCGCTTTTGCGGGCTCGGCGTTTGCTGTGATAGGCGCTGTGACTGGCGCCGCCGCTTGCGCTGCTGCTGGCAGTGCGATAGGCGCGGCCACTGACGACGCGGACGAGACGATCGGGGCTGAAACCTGTGGAGTTGCGAGCTTCGGCAATTCGATGGGTGCGGCGGCGGTCGGCTCATAATCGGCGATTGCGGTCAGGGGCCAATCGGAATCGTCTGCAGCGATGGCGTGGCGCAGCGTGGTTAGCATGCCGCTTACGCGATCGACGGCCATTCGGAACTGCGCGTATTTGACGTCTGAGGATTTTTCGGAGCGTTCCGCGTTGCCGGAATTAAAACCGACGGCGCGGGCAATCGCGTCGGAAGTCTGCGAGGCGGAGTTCGATCGAGGGACTAAATTTCGCCGGGGCGAGCGCGGGCGAGAGGCGGGCGGCGGTGGGACCGCAGGTGTCGCGGAGATGCGTTTCGGCGCGCGGGCTGGAGCGGAATTTTGAATGGGAAGAGGCGCAATCGGCGACGCCGACGGGGCATGTTCCTCCGCCATTTTTTCGACGAGGCCGCTGGCTTCGATTTCGGTTGCAGCTTCCTGCGCCTGAATTTCGTTCGCGGCGGGCCGGGCGAATAGGTCCTCCGGAGCTGACGTCTGGATCGAAGTCAGAATTGTGTCCAGTAGGCTCTCGAGGGGAGCGGGATCGGTGTGCGGCAGGCTGTGAAGTTCGCGTTCGAATTCGCTTTCGTGCGAGAGGTGCTGAGATTGCGCCGCGGGTGCCGGGCGAGTGGGCTCAGGCTGCTGCTCATTTGCGGATTCGGTTCGCTGGTGCGAGAGCCATGCGCGAAGTTGCTGGCGGGCTTGCTTGGATGGGCGCGTGAATTTCAATCCGCCGGAGCGCTTGGTGTCGTCGATCCATGCTAGATCGCCAGAAACTTCGATGTGGTTGGCGGAATCGAGAACGAACCAGAGCTGAATGCGTTTGGTTTCTTCGATGGGTGCGACGACTTGGAATCCGATGCCTGATTCGCAGACGTCGAGGAGCCTGCCGCCATTGTCGGGTTCCAGCTTGACGTAGCTCAGGCCGGCGGGCTTGGCGCGCGGGGTGCGGCGGCGCTCGGACGACGGGGTCTCCGGTGGCCGGGTGGGCTCGGGAGACAGAGCTCGCTCTTGTTCAGAAGGGGGCAAAACTCGTCCTTGACCACCGGGTGTTACATCCAACTTTTGGGCAGAGAACTGGCAACGTGCCCGCTCAGATGGTCGCGAATATGCTACTCAAGTAAGAGCCAATCCAGCAACGGGTAATTTAGGCCGACCTGTGGGAAAGTGGAGCAAGTGCGCGGCCAAACGCGAAACCTAGGCGAAATCCGCATCGGGAGCAAATTTGATAAAGATTTGCACAATCCTGGCGGAACTTAACTAGAATAATCTTCCCAGTGAGCGCCTGAAAACTGCGGGGTGGGTGGTTTATGCCGGAAATGCGGGAAGTGTTGGGGGTGTTGCTCGCAGGAGGGCAGGGCGAGAGGCTGTGGCCTTTGACGCGGGACCGAGCCAAGCCGGCCGTGCCATTTGGCGCGGTGTACCGGATTATTGATGTGACGCTTTCGAATTGTTTGAATAGCGATTTGCGACGCGTTTTTGTGCTGACTCAATATAAGGCGCTGAGTTTGAACCGGCATGTGCGGCGTGGGTGGTCTTCTTTGATGGGGCATGGGGATTTTATGGAAGTGCTGCCGCCGCAGATGCGCGTTTCTACGCATTGGTATCAGGGAACGGCTGACGCGGTGTATCAGAATATCTACTCGATTGGCAGCGAGGCTTCGAATTACGTTTTCATTCTTTCGGGCGACCATATTTACAAGATGAATTACCGGAAGATGCTGGATCAGCATCGCGATTCTGGGGCCGAGGTGACGGTCGCTACGCTGGAAGTGGATGTTGCTGATGCGGCGCGGAAATTTGGCGTAATTGAGACGGATCAGAATTGGCGGATTATTGGATTTGAAGAGAAGCCTGCCGAGCCGAAGGCTTCGCGGATTCATCCTGGGAAATGCAATGCTTCGATGGGCGTTTACATTTTTAATACGCAGCTTTTGGTGCCGATTTTGATTGCGGATGCGGAGGATCCTTCGTCTTCGCATGATTTCGGGAAGGATATTATTCCGAAGATTTTGGGGAAGAATCGCGTGTTTGCTTACAACTTTCGCGATGAGAATAAGAAAGAGACTTCTTATTGGCGCGATGTGGGGACTATCGACGCTTATTATGAAGCGAATATGGATTTGGTTGCGGTGTCGCCCATTTTCAACTTGTATGACAAGACCTGGCCGCTGCATACCTGGCAGCAGCAGTATCCGCCGGCGAAATTTGTGTTTGCTGATCCTGAGCGCATGGGCGTGGCTCTCGATTCGATTGTGGCTGGGGGATCGATTGTTTCCGGCGGACGCGTGAAGGGCTCGGTGCTGGGTTACGACGTTCGGGTGAATAGTTATTGCGACGTGGAGGATTCGATTATTTTTAATCACGTGAATATTGGGCGGCATTCGCGGATTCGCAAGGCGATCATTGACCGGCATGTGAGTTTGCCGGAGGGGACCGTGATTGGTTATGACGCGGAGGCGGACCGCAGGAAATATCAGATTACCGATGAGGGCGTGGTGGTTGTGGTGCGGGAAGAATCGATGTTGGAAGAGCCGGAATAACTGGATTTGTGCGTTGAAAGGAATCCGTAGCGCGTGGTTGGAGACGTAGCGGACGTTTTTGATGGCGTTACATCGGCGGGCGGAGCAAGCCCCGCCCCTACGGTCGTGCTTCCCTTCGTAGTTCAGCTTTGAAATTCTGAGGAGTGATGGATGTCTACGAAAATTAAGGCTGTGCATGGGCGGGAGATTTTGGATTCGCGCGGGAATCCTACCGTGGAAGCTGATGTGGTGCTCGAAGGGGGGGCTCGAGGGCGCGCTGCGGTTCCGTCGGGTGCTTCTACCGGCGAGCATGAGGCGCTGGAATTGCGCGACGGAGATAAGTCGCGGTTTGGCGGGAAGGGTGTGCTGAAGGCCGTTGCGAATATCAATGGCGCGATTGCCAAGGCGGTGGCGGGAATGGACGCGAGCGATCAGAAGGCGCTCGATCGGAAAATGATCGAGGTCGACGGCACGCCCACCAAAGGCAAGCTCGGCGCGAATGCGATTCTCGCGGTTTCGATGGCGGCGGCGCGGGCTGCTGCGGCTGCGGCGGGCTTGCCGCTTTACAAATATCTGGCGAGGTATTCGAGCGATTCGTCCGGGAATAAGCTTCCTGTGCCGATGATGAACATTTTGAATGGCGGGGCGCATGCGGATAATTCCGTGGATGCGCAGGAATTTATGGTGATGCCGGTTGGCGCGCCTTCCTTTCACGAGGCGTTACGCTGGGGCGTTGAAGTGTTTCATGCTTTGAAGGCGGTGCTGCATAAGAATGGGTATTCGACGGCGGTCGGCGATGAAGGCGGATTTGCGCCGAATTTGAAATCGAATGATGAGGCGATTGAGCGCGTGCTGGAGGCGATTACGGCGGCGGGATATAAACCCGGGGAGCAGATTGCCATTGCGCTTGACCCGGCGGCTAGCGAATTTTATGACAAGGGTAAGAAGAAATATGTTTTCAAGAAATCGGATAAGTCGGAACGCTCGTCGGAGGAGATGGTGGCGTTCTGGGAGAATTGGGTGCGGCAGTATCCGATTGTTTCGATTGAGGATGGGCTTTCGGAAGAGGATTGGGGTGGGTGGCAGGCTTTGACGCGGGAGTTGGGGAAGAAAATTCAGCTTGTGGGCGATGATATTTTTGTGACTAATCCGGAGATTTTTGCGCGGGGGATTCGCGAAAAGATTGGGAACGCGATTTTGATTAAGTTGAATCAGATTGGGACGGTTACCGAGACGATTGAGGCGATTGAGATGGCGCGCAAGGCTGCTTATGCTTCGATTGCTTCGCATCGGTCGGGGGAAACCGAGGATACGTTTATTGCTGATCTGTCCGTCGGTCTTGGGACTGGGCAGATCAAGACTGGTTCTGCTTCGCGTACCGATCGCATCGCTAAATATAATCAGCTCTTACGCATTGAAGAAGAACTCGGCGCTGCGGCGAAATTTCCTGGACGTGGGGCGCTCGCAAAGTAGCGCCGGCGTCCCTGCCGGCATCTTGCGAACGCGATTTAAATTACAGGCTTCGTTCACGGGCGGATTACGAGAAGCAAACAAAGCCATTGTTTAACACCGTGCGCCGTCCTTGATTTTCGACGTAACCGAAAGTCGCGCTCGGATGCCGGCAGGGACGCCGGCGCTACTTTTCGTTTTTGTATACGACGCCCTCTTTCATTACGAAGGTTACGTGATCGAGCGTGGTGATGTCTTTTAGTGGGTCGCCGTTCACCGCGATCATGTCGGCTAGTTTTCCTGGTTCGATGCTGCCGATTTTGTCGCTCCAGCCTAGTAATTCTGCGGCGCTTGTTGTGGCGGTGCGGATGGCTTGCATTGGGGTCATGCCGTATTCCACGTAGTAGTGGAATTCCTGGGTTTCGTTCATGCCGGTCCAGGCGAAGCCGCCTACGTCTGTGCCGAAAACTATTTTTACATTTTTCTTTAGGGCGCGGGCGAAGGCGTCGCGCTCGGTGTTCACCATTTTGAGCCAATTGCCGCCGCGGCCTGGGGCTACTGCGGCGCCTACCATTACTGTGGGGACCCAATAAATTCCGCGGCGGGCGATTTCGTCGATCTCGGCGTCGGTGAGGCCGTCGCCGTGTTCGACGGAGTCTACGCCGGCGCGCAGGGCTGCGGCGATGCCGTCGGAGCCTATGGCGTGTGCGGCTACGTGATGGCCTAGGCGATGGGCTTCATCGACTATGGCGCGGGCTTCTTCGTCGGTGAAATTTACTTGGCTGTGGAGGATGCCGTCGGCTTCGTAGTGGTAGCCGTGATCGGAATAATATTTGATCCAATCGGCGCCGTGAGCGAGTTGCTCGCGTACGGCTAGTCGGGCGCCTTCTACGCCATCGACTGGTTGCACGCCGTGCGGCAGTTCGAGTTCCCAGGAATATCCGAGGAGCGGATACATGCCGGTGGGGGCCATGGCGCGGGTGGAAACGAAGAGATGCGGGCCGGGGACTTCGCCGCGATTGATGGCGGTTTTGACGTCGACGTCGGCGTACATGGCGCCTTCGGTTTCTAGATCGCGGAGCGCGGTGAAGCCGTGATCTAGGGCGATTTTTGCGTTGCGTGCGGCGAGGATGGCGCGATAGGGGATCGATTGCTTCAGGAGTTGCACGTCGTAGTCTGCTTCGGTGACGTCGCCTTGCAGGAGGATGTGCGTGTGCGCGTCGATCAGGCCGGGAAGGACGGTGGAGTTCGATAGATCCAGCAGATCGACGCCGGCGGGCGGGGCTCCTCCCGGCGTGACGCTTACGATTTTTCCGTCTTCGATTAGAATCAGGGCGTTGGCGATCGCGGCGTCGCTCTTGCCGTCAATTAATTTGCCGGCGCGAATGGCGATTGGCTTTTTTTGTGAGTACGGCGATGGGGAATCTTGCGCGAAGGTTGCTGCGGCTACGATTAGAATTAGCGCGCAGGTTGCTGTGGTCATTCGTTTCAGATTTTGTCGGATCATGCCTAGCCTCGCTTTGTAGCAGAGCCACTCTTGGCTGTGGCTTTTTGTCGCTATTCGATTTTCAGCGTGCCATTGCGTGAATTCGACACAGCCAGGAGTGGCTGTGCTACTGGGCTACCTTGCTTCTTTGGCTTTTGCCTTTTCGGATTTCTCGGCCATCCATTCGTCGATGCGCCCGAGGGCTTTTTGCAGGACTTCGGCATCGCCGCCGAAGCCGATGCGGAAATAGCCGTCCATGCCTAGCTGATTTCCTGGCACGATCAGGACGCCTTTTTGCGTGCGCAATTCTTCGCCCATTTCTGCGGAGTTCCATCCGGTGTTGTAGCCGTACCAGGCGATCGCGCCGGCGCGTGGCGGGATGTGGGTGAGCAGGCCGGAGTGCTTTGCGGCCCAATCGCGCATGATGGGATAGTGCTTGCGGACGATGCTGCGGGTGCGGGCGATGATGCGGGCGTTGCGCGCCGGTTGGAGTGCTAGGAATGCCAGCTTCTCGGTGGGCATTGTTGGCGCCATGCTGGCGTAATCGTGATAGGTCCAGAGTTTGTCGATCATCGTGGGCGGGCCGATGATCCATCCGGTGCGCAGGCCGGGTAGGCCGTAGGCTTTCGAGAGACCGCCGGTGCAGAAGAGGCGATCGTAGTTGCCCCAGAGGCTGGGGGTGGTTTCGCCTTCGAGTTCGGCGCCGCGGTAGACTTCGTCGGCTAGAACGTAGGCGCCGACTTTTGCGGCGGCGGCGCAGATTGCTTTGATGGATTCTGCCGTGAGTGTCGCGCCGGTTGGATTATTGGGATTGCACAGAGCTATGAGTTTCGTTTTATTGGTGATTAAGCGGGGAAGTTCGTCGAGGTCGGGAGCCCAGCGCAATTTTTCGCGCAGCCAAAGTGGTTTTACCGTGGCGCCAAAACTTTCCGCGAGGCCTTGAATCTGCACGTAATTCGGGAGCATGAAAACCACTTCATCGCCCGGCTCGAGCAGCAGCCAACTCACCAGAAAATTTGCTTCCGCGCAGCCCGCGGTGAGAATTGCATTTTCTGCGCGTGCGTTCGGATAGAGTGCGGCGATGCGGGCGCGTAGTTCCTCGGTGCCATTTGTTTGCGGATAGCCGAGGCGGAGGCCGAGCAGCATTTCGGCCGCTGCGGGATCGTCGAGCAGATCGCGCACGGTGAGCGGCTCGACGCCACTCTCGGAAATGTTCAGCTCGACGCGATTTTCCCAGACTGATTGCCAGCGCTCGAGTTCAAACGGTGCAATTTGCATTGGAGGCCTCTCGATTCTGTGAGAGGGCGATTAAACCGCAATGTGTGGCAAAGCGAAAGGAATTTTCGCGCTGCGCCTGCGATTCGGCGTCGGCGAATTGTGGATTGCCTGGCGAAGCCTTCGAGCGAGAGAATGGCGCCGGCAACTGGGAGCGATCATGAAATGTGGAATCGGTATCGCCTGCGTGGCGGCGCTTTTGCTAAACGCCGGCGCAGGCAATTCGATCGCGCGCGGCCAGACACAATCGGCCGCCGGCGCGAAAGCAGCCAACCCCGTCGTTTTGCGCTTTGCGGTTTCGGGCGATTCGCGGAATTGCGGCGACGTGGTGATGCCGGGGATCACCGCGCACGTGCTCGCCGATCACTCCGCATTTTATTGGCATCTCGGGGATTTTCGCGCGATTTACACCGTTGACGAGGACATCCAGCATCAGCGCGAGCGCCTCGACAAGCCCATGACGCTTGCCGAATACCAGCGCATCGCCTGGCCCGACTTTCTCGAAAATCAGATCGTACCGTTCGGTTCCGTGCCGGTTTTTCTGGGCATCGGAAATCACGAGACGATTGCGCCGAAAACGCGCGATGAACTAGTCGCGCAGATTGCCGACTGGATCGATACTCCCTTGCTTCGCGAACAGCGCCTTCGCGATGATCCGCGCGATTTTCGGCTGAAGACTTACTACCACTGGATTATGGCCGGGGCGGATTTCATTAACATGGACAATGCCACCGCCGATCAATTCGATAAAGCGCAGCTCGAATGGTTTGAGAGCATCCTTGCGCGTGACGCTGAGAACAC
>Ga0206813_1135_pt2 | contig 12481 bp, 13 predicted proteins | sample Alteio_BWOrgCont_92_FD_152856 | JGI IMG/M metagenome (GOLD analysis project Ga0206813, IMG submission 152856) | Enriched cells from forest soil in Barre Woods Harvard Forest LTER site, Petersham, Massachusetts, United States -... | ecosystem: Environmental > Terrestrial > Soil > Temperate forest >...
GGTGCCTGGCGCCGGGCGCTCGACGATTAGCAAGGGCCGCGATGCAAACAATCACCACCCATTACATCGATGGGGCATTCGTCGAATCCCACGGCCGCGAGGTGATGGACATTATCAGGCCCAAAGACGGTCGACTCATAGGCCGCGTGACGCTGGGCGATGAGGAGGATACGCGGCGTGCGATCGCTGCGGCCAAGCGCGCATTCGCGACTTACGGCCGGTCAACGAAGGAAGAGCGTACGGAGATCTTGCGCCGACTGCATAAGGCCGCCTCAGTGAGGCTCGATGACCTGACGGGAGCGATGGTGGAGGAATATGGCGGCGTCGCGCAATTTGCGAGACTGATCGTCGAGTCCGGCGTCAACGCGTTTCTGGCAGCCGAGCAAGCGCTTCAGCAGATTCCACTGACCCGCAGCTGGGACAAGACGACAGTGACCTTAGAGCCGGTCGGCGTCGCCGGGCTGATTACCGCGTGGAATGCGAATGCGTTGTTCATTTGCCTGAAGCTCGCTTCGGCCGTTGCCGCCGGTTGTACGGTTGTGATTAAGCCAAGCGAGTTGAGCTCGCTGCAAACGCGGGTTTTGGTGGAGGCCCTACACGAGTCCAGGCTGCCAAAGGGCCTTCTCAACGTGGTCACGGGCCTCGGCACTACCGTCGGCGCCGAGCTTGTGCGCAATCCGGACGTCGACAAAATCTCGTTTACCGGCTCGGTAGCCGTGGGTCAAAGCATTATGCGCGACAGCGCCGCGACGATGAAACGCGTCACGCTGGAACTGGGCGGCAAGTCGCCCACGATCCTGCTGGATGACGCCGATCTCGACAAGGCCATCCCGGCGGCTCTCGTCATGGCCTTTTTAAACAGCGGGCAGGCCTGCGCCGCGGGGTCGCGGCTTCTCGTACCAAGGAAGGATCTCGATGCCGTCAAACGCGCCATCGCAAGTGCCATGCACGCCTTTGGTGTCGGCGACCCTGCCGACCCCGGGACCGCCATCGGTCCGATGGTATCGCTGAAGCAGTATGAGCGCGTGCAATCTTACATTCGCAAGGGCATCGAAGAAGGTGCCGAGCTGCTGGCCGGGGGCGAGGGCCGGCCGCGCAGCTTTGAGGCAGGCTATTTTGTGAAGCCGACGGTCTTCGTCAATGTGAAGAACGATATGACGATCGCCCGGGAGGAAATCTTCGGCCCCGTGCTCAGTGTCATCGCCTACGACTCCGAGGATGAAGCGATCTCGATTGCCAACGACTCCAAATATGGTCTGCACGCCGCCGTCTTGGGCGCCGATCTCCAGCGCGCGCGCCGCGTGGCTTCCCAGATGCGTGCGGGCAGGGTCGTGATCAACGGCATGACCGACGATCCCCAGGCGCCCTGGGGCGGTTTCAAATATTCAGGGGTTGGCCGCGAATATGGTCTCTACGGGATCGAGGCCTTTGTGGAAACACGCGCCATACTCGACGCGACCGTCTGATGACAGCACCTCGGAGATCGGCATGAGCAAGCACATCGCTATCTCCTCCGAGGAGGCCGCCGATCGCCTGGCGATTCGCGAACTCATCGAGGCCTACGCGCACTTCGCCGATCGCCGCGATGCGAAGAGGCAGATGGCGCTCTTCACGGCCAATACCCGCTTCGTGGTCTATATGCACGCCAAGGATCTGACGCCCACCCAGGAGCTGCACTCGCGCGAAGCTCTGGCGCCGGTATTCGCCGAGCTGAACAGGTATGATGCGACGACGCACTTTATCGGGCAGAGCTCGATCACTTCGCTGCTGGCCGAGCGAGCCACAGGGGAGACCTATTGCCTGGCGCACCACGTCACGGTCGACGGTACGAAGCGCCGTTTGATGGTCGCCTCGCTCCGTTATCTCGACACCTTCGTGAAGATCGACGGGGCATGGTTTTTTGCCGAGCGACGGCTCTATGTCGACTGGATCGATGAACGAGCACTTTCATGACAGCAACGAACTTTCGCAAATTCGGACTTCCTGAAAAATCGATAGAAGGCGAGAAAGCTACTTTCTAAACAGCAATGAAAGACCAAACTCGTAATGTCCTGAGGGTCGGTTCCAGATGCAGATTGTCTGCATTGGGGTCAAAGCGTTGCCGAAGGATTAAAGCCCGGACGGGGTTAATCGTGGGAATAAGCCCCACCGGCTCTTCTTTCCGCATCGTTATGGAGGGACGCAGGCAGCCCGTGACGTTGCACGTGAGCTATATCGAGCCGGACGCCGGTGACGTCGCCGCGATACTGATTTCATAGGAAGAGCCGAATGCAACTACCATTCTGAAATTTCTCCCGACCGCCGACGGAAAAATCAGAACTGGATGAGCCACCATCAGATTCTGCGACTGGACGGCGATCAGGCTGAGCGGTGCGACGACAATTTGCCTTTCGCTAGTCGCTTGGTGGCACTGTTGTCGATGACGGTCCATTGCACGGGACAGGCTTTTGTCGAAGGCGAAATCCTATTTTCCGGCGGTAGCTCAAACGGTGGGTTTTGGTCCAGGGAGGGTCGAAAATACTTGATCTTTCAATGGGGATTGACTGACACTCTCTCCGCCATTACCTATTGATTTCGTTATGGTATTTCGATTTTTTAATATAAAACCCCCGGTTGAGCATCGGAGCGGAAGGCCGTAGCGAAGGCCGTAGGCAGCACGATGCGGGCCGGGTAGCGAAGGGCTGGGGCGTCTCCGAAAGGCGACGGGTAGCACATGCCCTGGCCGTTTCCGGGCCGAAATTCGAGCCGCCTTCCGTCCGGTTTTCCGGGCGCGGCCTCCGGGCCTCGATCAAGAAACGAATTCTGAATTCAACAAAAAATAGAGAATAAAAGACTCCTGAAAACTGTCGCCGTCCGATACAACTTGGAGCTTAGTAATTCTTACGACACCACTACCGGATGTCGTCACAAGGAGAAGTAAAATGGCTAAGTCAGTTGCAAAGAAGGCTGCTACCAAAACCGCGAAGAAGTCCAACAAGACCGTAAAGGCTAACAAGGCCGTCGCACCCGTCGCGACCGCGAAAGCGCCGAACCCGCTACACGCCGCGCTAATCAAATTGATGAGCAGGCCAGAAGGCGCGGCTATCGCCGATTTTCAACAACTCGATGGCTTCGCCATTCCTTCGATGGCTGCGTTGAAGATTGCAGAACGTGCGGGATTTAAAACGTCAGCGGTGAAGAAGCCCGGCGAGCGGACCCGGTACTACGCCAGGACGAAGTAGCCTTCATAATAGATTTCAAAAACTAGAGACGGCTTTCAGGGCCGTCTTTTTTTGTGAAAACGCAACTGGCAGCGCTTTCGCCCAAAGGGGAAAGTAAAGCGGCGCAGCGACAGCCAAGGCAATGTCATTGCGTGCGCATACAATTTCTGCGACTGGTCATTCTTAGACGGGAGCTTCCTCGAAGGAGCAGCGACATGTCGTGGCATGAGTGGCGGGCTGGCGTGGGTTTGCTTTTGGCGTTTGCGATGATCATCGGCGGCGCATTGGGCATCGGCCTCCCGCTGGCGATGGCGATCATCTGGCTTCTCGACTGACGCCCCGGCGGAATTTCATCAATCCAGAATTGGCGGCTCGGCACACAGCCCCCGCCTGAGGTGTGCCGAGCCTAGCCAGTACGCCGCTGGTCAAGCGATGACCGGCTAGAATCAATTATGGCAAGAATTGGCCCCGCTGAGAACGTGCGCGGCGGCAACACTGTCGAATAATCTCTCGCTGATGCACGCAACCGACAGGAACACTTTGTTCACTTCGAACTTAGCGCGGTTGAGTAATTCCCTTGCTTGCGTGTGGATATCAGCCTTCGCCTTCGGGCGTTCCCGCTTGGGAGGTTGCCTTCGGAAACGACGGCCCGTAATATTTTCGTCCCCACTCATTCATGACATTCAAATAATGACCGCGCGTCAGATCAAGTTTGTGATCCTGCCCCTCGAAATCGGACAAGAGCACTATCGCAGCGTGTCCAAATCTCTTGGCCATCTCCTCCAGCCAAGCTTGTAGTTTCAATTCGTCAATGAAGGGGCCGATCTTCCCGAGGCCGCCCTGAGTCGTCAGGTGAAAACCTCGATACGTCGCGTGCGACGCATTCTCGGAAATCAGATCATAGGCTGCCTTCCGAGCCCCCTCGACGTAGCCGCTCCGTTTGTCCAATTCGTCACGAATCTTCATCGGGCTGAATTCGCGCGCACGTTGCCTCTTATCAGCCTTTTTCCAAACCGCAACCTTCGCAGGATTGCTCCGCAAATAATCCACCAAAAAATATGTCTCAAGAATGCCTCTTACATGCACAAACGCTTTTTGATAGTAGCCCGCTAGCGCCAACTTGATTGAAACGGCCGCAGCGTTGAACAGTCGGATACCGAGTAACTGAAACGTCAGCTCGTCATCGCTATTGTGGACGTGTTCTTGAGTAAATGCCCAGATCACGTTCATCGCCTCCTGGACGAGCGCAAGATGATCGGTCAGGTCCGCGCGCCTCGCGATTATCGCTAAGCTTTCGATCCGGATACTCTCTTCATGGTCGTGCAACGACGTTAGATTGTCCTTCGCCGCTGCTCCCTGATCCACCATTCTAAAAATCCTGAAATGCCCACCGCCCTACGTACGCCTCCGTCAGTAACCACTCACCCCCTCTTTGTACCAAACGTCTAGTACCGGGTCGGCGGCGACACGATCGTGGAGGTTTAGGCACTGCACTATTCGGATAAATGTATTGGAAGCGCTCGTAACAAAAGCATCAAGCGCTGCGATGTTCTCACGGTCCTTTGGCGTTCCACTCATACCGTGAAGGTGAAACTGTCCAGGCGTTCCGCCATAGAGATCCATAATCTCGGGATACTTCCCATGGACATAATTTGAATAGATTCGATACACGTTTGAATACAAGCTGGCTGCTGGAGTGCGGCCTTCTACGCTTTCCGCTTGCTCTGACATGCGTTTGTCTAGCGTTTTGCCAATGGAGGTGTGTACGACACCTTGAGGAATCTGCGCCTTTTTCAGTTCCGCTTCAGGGTCTCGTCTAGAATCCGCAAAGAACGCTTCAATATAGTTTTTGACTTTCAGTTGATGTTCTGCCGAGTCATCGATATCCAGCACAAACTCGATATGCGTCGTAAACTCCGCTACTGTGCAAATAAGTACCGCAATCTCTTGCGTATACCCTCTTCGAGCAAGCTCAATAGAAGCGTTGAGGGCACTTATCACTCTGACCGCCTTCAGCAGGCAGAAATGATGAGTGGTTGGCTCGTCAAATCGATAGCCACGATCAGAATTTATTCGACGCATTGTCGGTTGGGCCAGTGAACCGACAAGCAACCGGATCACCTGTTCCATTATGTCTACCTGTGCTTGGAACGCTCGCAATGGCAATTCGATATTCACGGAATGCCCCCTGCAGGTAGCCAACCGTTTCCATGTTGAACCGGCACGTTGGACGCGTATTCAGGCCAGTTACTTCTTGTACCGATTGAGCGTTTCGTTCAATTCTTTCTTAGTCGCGGCGTCGAGAAGATGCCCGTGACTCGCCAACAGAGGTGGCAAATAGGTTTGAGCGCACAGTGCAGCGTTGCAAACTTGATTGTTCTGCGTTGAGACTCTCAACAACTCGGTAATCTGTGCGTCGGTCGCACGAGCTATGTACGGCAGGATCAGCTCGAAGTTCGATTCGGCCTTCCGGTAATTGCCTGAAACGCCGATAATTTTCGTGACGGCATCGACGACAAATGAGACATCTTGCTTTGCGAGCCCAGGAACAAGGTCCTTGAATGTCGGTTCGTCCGGACTGATTTTAGTTTATTGGATGTGTCCGATAAAACCTTGCGGGATAGACCCGTCGATCGACAGCGGAATTATGGTCATCGGCGGAATTATGGTCATGGCGCGAAATGCTGCTATCCCGGATTCCTGCTTGCACCAAATTGAGTCGTAATATTTCTTGCTCAAGATGGCCACAAATAGCTCGGCTAGGCCGAGCTGCCTTATGATCTCGAATCTCCACTCGACTGAGACCTCGATGTGCTCGTGCGCCATGAACGATGTAATACCCATTTTAATGAGCAACTCGCTTACCTTGGCTGCGGTTGCCCGCTCGTCGGTTTGGTAGCTCATGAAAGCGTGCATGGCCTGGAGTCCAGTTAGCCGATCAAATTGAACGGTGGTTGTGCCGTAGGCATAGCACACCTGGAATCCTTCACACGGTCAAAAGAGACTGGATAAGCCGTCAGTTCGAAATGAATCGCACCGTCTTCCCGCGCGCATAGCCCATCGAGGCCGCAGCCTTTAGTTTCTCCAGATCGATTTCGAGAAAATGGTTGGCGACGATTAGCTCAACTGCCCGACCGCCCGGTTCCCGGAACGAAGTCCGCCCATTTTCGTTGAGCCTGACTTTAATTGGGATCTCAGGTCATGGCCTTGCGACAGCGAGCGAGCTGGACACCTGTCATCGTTTCAAATCGCGACCTTCGGAGCGAAGGAGAGGCAAAAGTCAGCCAACCTAATGCCGCTGCCCCAGGGCCAGCGTTCTCAACGTTAAACCTCGCATACGTCGATGCATTGTTGAAAGAGACACCGAAGAATTCTCAGCGCCGAGCTGATCTCCGTTTTGCAATAGGAGTCGCCATAGCGCTAGCGCTTCCAGCATTCCTTGGACTTGGCGTTTATGTGGCGGCGGAATCGCTTTTGCTGCTAGCCAGTTGATATGGAAAACCGCTGGGCAGGGGACGCCAGAGAGAATGTTCTCTTTTTGTTCACGCGTCAACCGACGACCAGTGGCTCATTTGAGTTCTGCCCAGATGTTACGCAAAAAACACTAGTGTTCACTTTTGCACATTTTGTTGGAACAAATTCCGCGTTGCAGCGTCCTGTGTTTTGGGCTGGCAGCAATGGGGAGATAGCATTGGTTAGTCGGCGTTATCTGACGCGCCAAACGAGCGCGCTTATCAAGTTTGCGCAAACAACCGTTAATCCCAAACTAGCAGCTGTCTTGGTCCACAGAGCCGCCGATCTCCAGGCCCGATTGGACGAGACAATGCGGCCAGTCGATCTAAGTCCACAGGCTCCGGACGTTGAGCCCGCCGGCGCTTGGCATCAGCAAATGATTGAGAAGTTCACTCCCCCGAAGGTATCCATCCGACGCCATACAGCGTCCCAGATTTGCGACGTCGTGGTTTCAGTTCGGGGCCAGGAGATCATCGTCCGCTGTCCGGATTATTCTCAGGCACTGAAATGGGCTCGTTTGGAATGCAAGTCTTACAAAATTTCGCAGCCCGAGATTGAACCACCCATTTCAGAGCCCGAGATTGAACCACGTATTCCAGAGCCCGAGATTGAACCACTTAGCGGGCTGGACCACGACGAAGAGCTGCCGTTATTTTTGCGCTCTCCCTCAAATAATTGAATGACGCCTGCTCACAACGTAGCGGTGTCCCAATTTTAATTGACTCCGATTTTTCACATCGTCAAAATTGGTTCCATGGGACAGGGCAAACGACCAAGCTGCCCTCACTGTGGGGCATATCTGACTTTCGCGTTGCCACTTGGTGGCGACGGTCCGCGCACGTTCCAGTGCTTGGATTGCGAGCGCCCCGATCCCCTCAAGAGCCCTTACGCAATAGGCTGGCTTGCCGGTGAGCTAGGCCGAACTAAATCCCCCGAAACAGAGTAAGGCCGCCTCAGTTGGCGGCCTGAATCGAAAGGGGGTCACCTCTCGGCGACCCCGATGGCCGGTAAATTTGTGCGTAATGAAATCCCTCCTCCGGCAAGAGCCATCCTATAGTTTTCCTTCAGGTACTGAGGATTCCGTAGAAACACGGTGCTCCGCAAGAAAACGGCCCCAGCTCGGGGGCAAGCTGAGGCCGCCTTGGGTTGTGCCGAGGGGCTGAGCGGCACGATTCTGACATGGGTTTGCGATCCGGCCACCGCCAATAAATTCCGCGTTACGAGTGGCCTATTTTGAATCGGCGAGTGGCCTATTTCGGCCAGTACTCAATATGGAATGAACATGTACTCTGAATCGGGTACATGGGGACTTCTGCCACTAACGCTAGAATCGATCTGGCGCGGCGGGAGATGTGCGGATGGCCGATAGAGCGGCGCTTTGGAGTTTTATTGGCGTCCTTCGCCAGCATTGGTTTGCCGCCATGAGTGGCGGATTTAGCGTCCCCTTTACCGCTGCAGCAGTGTATTTCGACAACAGGTACGCTCAGGTAATTTTTGGCGGCCTCGCGGTCGCCAGCCTGTATTTCGCCGCTTACCGAATATGGAAGAGCGAACACGATAAGGTTTTGGTACTTCAGGAAAGTCTCAGTCCAACTAGGATCAGAGAGATCGAAGCCCAAGAAAGTCACGCGGCGGAGTTGCGTCGTCACACCGACGAACTTGAAGCACAGCGCGCAACCAAGCGGATGGATGATTTTCGGGACCGCTTCCTTACCCCACCACGCCCCCTAAATATCATCGTTGGAACCGGCATTCCATTTGAGCGAACAAAGGCAACATCAACACGCGACCGTGAGCGGACGTTCTATTTAAAAGTTGAAAATAGGGACGAGCACAAGCCGCTAAGAGACTGCAAGCTGGACATCATCAGCGTGACTCCGACACCTGAGCCAGATCGCGGAATGCCATGGACCTTAGATCAAGGATTCTCCCTAGCGGCAGGGGAGCACAAATTAGTCAGGCTGGTGCAATATGACGAGTTCACTGACGCAGATTTGGAAGAGAAATGGCGAAAGAAGTTGATGATCATATTTTCACACGATCCGAAAAATTGGCTACTTCTGCAGATCAGCGAACAGATTCTAGAAATCCGTGCCACGTCGCCAGATTCCGGATATTGTGACGTTAAGTGCAAACTATGGGTAGACGAGAATTGGAGGTTACGAATTGAAAAAGTCTGAACCAGAAAAGCGCTTCGACAAACTCTTACATGCTTTGCGCTTCGCTTCCAGCCGCTCTAGCCACTCAAAAATTTCTTCGTCAGCGCAATGAATGATCACAGCGAGGTGCTCGTCTTCGGGCTTCGCCCCACCGTAGCAGACGACGACATCGCAATCGGCAGCGTAGCCTGACCGATGTCTGCTTCTCGGGGTAAAGCGGATATCCCGTGGTCACGTCGCCATGTCTGCTTTTGACCGATAGTGTTGAAAAAGTCGCTCGTGATTATCGACGAATCATGATTCCGTTTCGTTGAGGCTTTCAGCGGCGGGGGTGGATCATGATGGGTCGGCAGACGGTCGATCAGAGCCAGCTGTTCTATCTCTTCAACCTCGAGAAGCGTATCCCGGAACGGCATCTCCTTCGCCGCATCAACCCGATTGTGGGTTGGATATTAGCCGAGTTTCGGGAGAAGCTGGCGCCTTTCTACAGCGAGATTGGGCGGCCATCGATCGACCCCGAGTTGATGATCCGCATGCTCATCGTTGGCTACTGCTACGGCATTCGCTTCGAGAGGAGGCTTTGCGAGGAGGTCGAACTGCACCTCGCCTATCGCTGGTTCTGCCGCCTCGATCTTGACGACAAGGTTCCTGACCACTCGACTTTCTCAGCCAATCGCCACGGCCGGTTTCGCGACAGCGATCTCTTTCGCCAGGTATTCGAGGCAGTGGTGCGAGCGTGCATGGACGCGGGTCTGGTCAAGGGTGAAGCCTTCGCCGTCGATGCCAGCGTCATGGAAGCGGACGCCAGCCGTTATCATGGCAAGGCTCCTGACGAGATCGACTGGTCGGCGCCGGAACGTCAGACGCGGGCGGTGGCCGAGTTCCTCGGAGCCCTTGATGACGAAGATATAGACGCCGATCGCAAGGTGCCGGAGGTGATTTCTCCAGTGGACCCGTGTTCGGCGTGGACGGCGAAAGCCAACAAACGCGTCCAGTTTGGTTACGGGCTCAATTACCTGATCGACATCGAATATGCGATCGTCGTTGACGTGGAAGCTACTGCGGCCCGCACCTACGACGAAGTAGCCGCGACCAAGACCATGATCGCGCGCACCGAAGAGACCTTGGGCCTGAAGCCCGACCGACTTGTCGCCGACACGGCATACGGGACGGGCAAGTTCCTCGGCTGGCTCGTCGGCACCGGCATCACGCCGCACATTCCGGTGTGGGACAAGAGCGAGCGAGAAGATGGAACCTTCTCACGCAGCGACTTCACGTTCGATCGTGAGCGTAATGTATACGTTTGTCCCGCGGACAAGCTGCTCAAGACCACCGGCAGCGTCGGCAGAGACCACAAGCTGCGCTATCTTGCGCTGAAGCGCGACTGCGGCACATGTCCCCTCAAGCCGCAATGCTGTCCAAACACGCCCTCGCGCAAGGTCACACGCGATGTCAACGAGGATGCTCGCGACCATGCGCGCTCCTTCATAGGTACGCCGGAGTTTGAGAGATCACGCGACGAGCGCAAGAAGGTCGAGATGCGCTTTGCGCACCTGAAGACCCACCATCGATTCGAGCGCATGCGCCTGCGGGGGCTCTCCAGTGCGCGCGACGAGTTCCACCTCGCAGCTATCGTGCAGAACCTCAAGACGCTGGCACAGCACATCTGGCGGCCGAGACCTTACGAACCGGTCGCCTGTCTTGTATGAGGTGTTGTAGCGTCCAGGGTGCACAACGGGTGGACGCTACAACCTAAGCCACTGAGGCCATACCAAGGGAGTAGGTGAAAAACTGAATGCCGTCTCGCAAGTGCTCAAATGACGAGCCTAGCCCAAAACATCGGGGCCTTTTTCAACACTATCGACCCGAAGAGGAAGTCGCAATGTTCTAGGGCGCGTACTCTAAAATCATGGCAGCGCTTTCTAAATCGTAGTAACTTTGAGAATTCTCTCGGTACGGGAGGCTTAAATGACAATCGCTCGAATAATCAGCATTGGCCTTGTGGTGATGCTTGCCATGAGCGCAACCTTTGACTCCGTAAATGCCGCAAGCCCCTGTTGCACCATCAAGAACGGTGTTTGGGTTGTGACTAAGACGGGAAGGCCCGCAAGCCCGACGCAGGTCCGAACGATGGAAAAATCTCAGGCAACGTCATCCCCAAAAGCTGGAAGTACTATGGGCAGCTCGAATACCGCACCTGTGGGCGGCTCTGCTGAGCATGGTGGTGGTGGCGGCGGTCACAAATAAGGGGAGGCTCACATGACAATCGCTCGAATAATCAGCATTGGCCTTGTGGTGATGTTTGCCATGAGCGCAACCTTTGACTCCGTAAATGCCGAAACGCCCTGTTGCACCATCAAGAACGGTGCTTGGGTTGTGACTAAGACCGGAAGGCCCGCAAGCCCGACGCAGGTCCGAACGATGGAAAAATCTCAGGCAACCTCATCCCCAAAAGCTGGAAGTACTATGGGCAGCTCCAATACCGCCCCTGTGGGCGGCTCTGCTGAGCATGGCGGTGGTGGCGGTCACAAATAATACTCGGTGCGAGCTGCGGCCATCTACTACTGTTCGGGGATGGCGACTCTAAGTGCGAGCGGTCTTTCTATTTGCCATGCAGTGCATGAGTCTGTCTTCGGCACTTTTCGGACACGGTCGATCTAGCCGATGATGTCCGTTCCTGGGGGTGGAGCGGACCTCCTTGTCGCACGAGCCGATGTCTGCAAATGACCTAGCCTGTGTGAAAACGCGCACTAGCGGAGAAGGCGCAGAATTGTTTTCTTCGTTCGCCTCTTTCGACGGTGACTGCCAGTGCTGCTGTTTTCCTATTCAACGCAATCTAGACAAAATTTCTACGCGCAAGTTCGTCGTCGGAGTTTTTACACAGTCTGGACCCGAAGCAGACATCCGGCCTGGTCAGTTTCTGAGGGGGACCGTGTAGCATTTCTCACCCGCGGCCAGGTCATAAAGTGCTAGGTTCAGGTCGGACGTCGTTTAGAGGATCACGGGACACAAATGCCCTATTTTGAGAAGCGGTTCGGCGTGCTCTTGGTCGTCACCTTGTTGGTTGTACCCCTCGTGCCCAATCGGTCCGATGCTCAGACCTTGAATGCCGTCAAGGAGCGCGGCACACTCAATTGCGGCGTCAGCCAAGGCTTGCTGGGCTTTTCCAGCATGGACGACAAGGGCGTGTGGACCGGGTTCGACGTAGATATTTGCCGCGCCGTGGCCGCAGCTATCTTCGGCGATCCTGCGAAGGTGACGTTCGTGCCGCTCGATGCAACCTCCCGCTTCACGGCGCTTCAGTCTAACAGGATCGACGTACTGTCTCGCAATTCGACCTGGACCATGTCACGGGAAGGTTCGCTTGGCCTGATGTTCGCCGGGGTCGCATACTATGATGGCCAGGGTTTCCTGTTGCGCCGGGATGCCGGGATCGACACCGCATTGCAGCTGGGCGGCAAGACGATCTGCACCCAGACGGACACGACAACCGAATTGAACCTTTCGGATTATTTCCGGGCCAATGATCTGGATCTCAAGGTTCTGGCGCGCGGAACCGCGGAAGAAACTTTAAAAGCATATGACGATCGCAAATGCGAAGTGCTGACG
>Ga0206813_1166_pt1 | contig 12418 bp, 10 predicted proteins | sample Alteio_BWOrgCont_92_FD_152856 | JGI IMG/M metagenome (GOLD analysis project Ga0206813, IMG submission 152856) | Enriched cells from forest soil in Barre Woods Harvard Forest LTER site, Petersham, Massachusetts, United States -... | ecosystem: Environmental > Terrestrial > Soil > Temperate forest >...
AGATCCAGACAGTGACGTACGAACGGCCGGCGCCGCGGCCGGAGAAACGAACGCTGCCTGCGGAAAACTTTGCGCACCTGCCGGTGAAGGAAACGCTCGTCATTGATCCGGAGGAGGTGAAGGCCGAGCCGGAGAAGTACGAGCGGATTGGCGAGGAGCGCAGCTTCGAGGTCGGGGTGGTGCCCCCGCAGCTTTACAAACGGGAAATCATCCGCCCGAAGTACCGGCGGAAGGACGATAAGAGCCTGGCGCCGCTGGTGGCGCCCGCACCGAAGCGGGCGGTGGCCGGTGGCTACGCGTCGGCGGAGCTGCTTGCCTGGATAGCGATGTCCAAGTACGTCGAGCATATCCCGTTGTACCGGATGGAGCAGATGTCTGAGCGGTGGGGCGCGAAACTCCCCCGCCAGAGCATGGCCGACTGGATCCGGATCGCCTCCGATTGGCTTGAGTCGATTTACGACCGGATGCATCAGGACCTCCTGGCCAGCGGCTACGTCCAGGCGGATGAAACCCCGGTCAAGTGCAACGACCCCGATGAAAAGCGCGGCGGCACAACCCAGGGTTATCTCTGGGTATTGAGCCGGCCCGGCGGCGACGTCGTCTTCGACTGGCGTCTGTCCCGTCGTCATGGCGAACTGCCTCACCTGCTCACCGACGATTATCGAGGAATCCTCCAGTCGGACGGGTATCCGGCATACGAGGCCTATGCCGAGTCGCATCCCGGCGTGGTGTGGCTTTGTTGCTGGGCGCATGCACGCCGAAAGTACTTTGAAGCCCAAGCGGAGGATCCAAAGGCCGTGCGGGTCGCACTGCGGCTGATCGCCCGACTTTATCGGCTCGAACGCGAGTGGGACCAGGCCGCAATTACGCCGGCCGAGCGAACCAGACGCCGTGGCACTGACTTTGCACGAACCCTCAAATGGTTGCGCGCCCTGGCGCTCAGGCTGCGAACCAAGCATCTGCCTCAGTCGCTTCTGGGCAAGGCCAGCAACTACTTGCTCGCCCGCTGGCCCCAGCTCACAGCCCACATTGAACACGGCCAGACCAAGCTCGATACCAACTTGGTCGAAAACGCCATCAGGCCTTCGGCGATCGGAAAAAAGAACTGGATGTTTATCGGCCATCCGGATGCTGGCCAACGCTCCGCAATCATTTACTCGGTCGTCGTATCGTGTCAGCGGCATGGAAAAGACCCATTTGCGTATCTGCGCGACGTCCTCACCCGGCTGCCCAAAATGACCAACCGCGACGATCTCGCCCCATTGCTGCCCATCAACTGGCAGCCCAGCTAAACTCGGACTAGAAATGGTCACCATTGCGCGCTGCAAATGGTGACCATTTTCCGCTAGCGACGGTAACCATCAATAGCACAACCCGGGGTACCGGGCCGGACATTTACGATTAGGGACGCGAGGGACGAGCACGAGCATGGCTGGAACGGCTTTATTGATATTCAGGTGGCGCTTGCCGAACGAGGGGACTGGCGGAATAACTGCCGAGGGCAAGCACCTTTCGCTTGGTCTCGCCTCGGGTCAAAGTTGAGCCGCGGCAGATATCCCTATATTATATCTTAGGAATCTGAGCCGAATCGGCCTTCGCTCTCGCCTCTGCCTTTTGCTTAGCCCGGTCGTAGGCAGGATTCGTAACTATCATCCCAGTTCCCATGTGCCACACGGCTATCGCTGCGTCTGTACGGCGCCATTCCCTTGCGAGCTTCTTTGTCATTTCCTTTGAAATATCTGTCCATCCCGCGCCTTGAGAATTGCCTGAAAGGACAGTTGTGAACTGGTCTTCACTCCAATCCCCCGGGTGTGAGTACACGATCCGCGCGCATCGCCCGTCAATGATGGCGCATTCGATGGTCCAGTCCCCCTGTCGAAACGTGAGCTTTGAGCCGAACTCGACAATCTTGCCCTGTGTTAGGGTGATCTCATTTCCCTTAAGCGCGGGAGAGCCAAATCGTTTCGTCAATTCCTGTTCGCTCTCACCGAGGCGGCCATAGGCACATGCAGAGAGCGCAATGATAGCAGACAATAGGCAGATGCAATTTTTCATGGCGCGTCAGCATCCATGCGCAAGCGCTTCGTCCAATCGGCGACGAATTTCCTTGGGGTCATAAGCCCGCTTCGCAGCTACGTGAAGTATTGGAAGTCTTGCACATTGGTATACGGTGTCGACGAATGAGTCCCGTGCGAATCTTTGCTCATCGTCGTGCGAGCCATCATCAAGCTCAATACCCAAGAGCGGCCGCCCGTCGGTCGCCTGGATGAGAAGAAAATCGACATGTTTTGCGGCTATCCGATTCAAAGCACGCAGACGATCCCCGCGCGTGAGCCCTCTCTTGATTCCGAAAATATCCGCAAGTCGAACTTTGCTCGCAATCGTCACACCGTCGAGATTGAGCGCCTCGAGCACACCCAAAAATGATCGCTCGGCGGGGCTGAACATTGACGCCTTAAGGTAGTAGACGTCAGCTTTCGCCTTGCCCGCTGCGGTGGCCCCTGCCGCCTTCAGGGCCGCGAGCGCAATTCCAAGAGCGATCAAGACCACAATGCCAATGATTGGAAGATGCATCTTTCTTGGTCCTTAGTTCGGTCGGTGATACGCGCACCTGGCGAGCCAATTGTCACGGGATTTCGAGGCATTCACGTTAGAAGTCTTGAAAACCGCCACTCGAGACTCGATCGGTCCGGCGCGTACGCAGTTTCGGCTGGCGGTAAGAGCTCCTGTCCCGCGAGGCGTGCAAGCTCTTCTTCCCCCCGAGAACGCCGGGAATCAACGAGGCGCGACACGCGCCATGTGGCACTGCAATCAGGTGCAATCAACCGTTGGTCGAGCGCCCAGTGGTGGTTCTTGCAGAGGGCAAGCCCGTTTGTCGGGTGGTCGTTTCGCGTTTCCGAAAACGGCACCAAATGCGCGGCGTCCACGAAACTGAGTTCGCGTTCCGGCATCCATATGCGGAGTCCGCAGGCGACACATTGATAATCGTAAATCTCTAACACACGGCGCCGAAATGCGCAGCTTCGCCCTTGCAGGATATCTCCCGCTCGATCCTCCTCAATTACCACTCTATTCGAAGCCGCAGTGATGGACGGCTCGATGAATTGTGCCGCGAGTTTGGGTCGGCAATGTGGGAAAAACCGGGAAACAATCGCGTCGCGGAATCCCATCCGATACATTGGATTCGCGACGAGCATCTGCCACCCCTCTGCGAAACGAGCGAATACCCGTCCCGTATCGAGGTCCCGTGCAAGCGGTGTCGTGCTCAACGGAAGTTCCCCACATGACGTTGCGACCACCGGTAACCACAATTCATCGCTCTTTAAGTAATAAAATGGGAGCTCAGGTGAGCACTCGTCGTTGTGCGATCTGACGACTTCGAAATAGATGCGGAAACGCGCGCGCAGCCATTCGCCCCACGACACGTGGTCCGGGCGGGCGTTTCCCACAGCTAGCCCATCGAAAACTGCAAGAAGGAGAACTGGTTTGTGTGGCCGCTCGTGGCGAACGTCGCGAGAGCCAATCACACCGGTCTTCAGGCGGTAGAGTATTTCAACGGCATCGTCGAATGTCATCACGATTAGGGGTCGCCAGAATTCTATCCTTTAAATACTCCGTGGTGCCACTCCAAGAATTCGCGCGCAGGCCGCGAGCCTTCGTGATTGGGTAGTATAGCAAGCGATTGACCGTGCAAGGCGTAATAGTGGCGGCCGTTTTCGAATTCCTCCCGGATACGGCGACTCACTTCCACCCGGTAATCGAGCGTGACTGTAAGATAGCCCAGATCGAAAAGACTATGGAGATCAGACCGGAGCAACAGGCCGTTCCGAATCTCGTGAGGGCCGTTCTTGGCATATGGTCTGATGTGGCCCGCCTCAAGCGCTGGGAGTGTCTTCTCCCCCGTGATGGCGCAGCGACGGGAATAGGCATCAGTGACCTCGACGCGGAAAGCACCTTGACCCAACCGGGGTCGGATCGTTACCGGCGCGCCAAATCGGTCTGGACCCTCCGCGACGGATTCCGCCGTCGACAGCCCTGTGGCGCCGTCGATTCGGCCACGCACGTCTGCCCAGAGGGTTGCCCCAATACGTGAACTGACAGGATACCCCTTGCCAGTAACAATGTTCTTGCTCCAGTCGCTAGGGGCGGAAATCCACGATTCTCGCGGCCAGAAGAAGGGCTCGACTAGGATAGTGCACCCGAGCTGACGGTCTAGCTCGGTTGGCGACCGATGCTCAAGTATGCGGCGCTCAAACGTATCGTAGTCCGGTGCGCCGTTTTTTTCACCGAACGCCTGCCATGCCAACGGTAGCGGCAAAAACGTATGCCGCACAAACACGCCGCCGCCGGCGATGAAGTCCAGCGGCGAATGCAGCTTGAAAAGAAACAGGTCGCCCGGCTGCAGCGCCTTGAAATCCATCTGACTGCGAGGGCGCCAGAAATTCACCTCATCGGGCTTCTGTTCCGCGAGAAACCGGAACCATTCGTTATTGGTGACGCCGACGAAACACTTCATTTAAGCGCCATTGTGTGGTTGGGACGCCAGAGGCTAACTGAATGCCTGGGGAAGCGAATGAATCCACTTCCAACGTGCGGCAATAAACGTCGCCTCGGCAACCGTGCAATACATTACGGCTCAGCTGCAAGGCAACCACCTTGGTCCGTTGGTTCTGGATACTCTTTAGGTGCACGTTCCATACGACTGCGGAAAAACGTCTCCGTCTCTTTGTCGACGAAATAGACGTAGCAGCCTTTCATTGCACGCGAGAAGAGGACTCGGTACGTGTTCTTAACTAAGCTCGAAAAATCACCCTTGGCCCGCTTTACGACAGTATCGAAGGAATTTTCCCGCTGTCCAACCCATCCCTTTCCTGGACGATAAACTAAATCCGGCCCGACTATCACGCCCACATAGTCAAATTCAAAGCCCTGTGCGGTGTAAACACATCCGATTTGATCAACTCCCCTCGGGTCGTAAGCCCACAGAGCTTCCCTTGGGATTCCACGCTTCAAACGACCTTTTCCAGATTTTGCATTCCATGATCGGCGAAAATTACCGATAACGACGTCCTCAATCAGACTCCCGTCGGCAAGCGGATCAGACCATTCCCAACAAAATCCGGCAACAAGGCGTGCGGTGTCTCCGGTAGCTATTTTCGTGCGAATAGCTGCGTCGATCGCCTCCGGCGAATCGACGATCTTAAACTCAAACTTATCGTTTGTATTCCAAAGAATGTTAGCCGTGCGCTCGATTTCCAGTGTGTTCTCGATCCAACTGACAAAGCCTGCGGAGCCAGCGCATCTAAACTGTGCTTCAAGTCTGTAGTCGTAGGTTTGGCAATGCGATCTGCCTGCAAAATCAAGGACGTATTGCGCCGTTCCAACCTCATCTGGTCGGACGGTCTGCCTGTCATCGATGAAAAACACTAGAACCTTGGAAGCATCGAACAACTCTTCGATCTGCAGTTTGCCCGTAGCTTTATGCTGCCGACTTCGGCTTTTTTCCCACATACGGTGGGCTTCATCGCACACCATGACATCGACCCAGTTTGGGTCAGCCTGCATATAACTGCTAAAGTTATGGCATTGCTGCGCTGCGGCCTCTCCGACAATTTTTCGCAATGTCGCCGTGAAGGCTCTGGAGCCGGTCACATAATGCGCGTTCAAACCGTCTCGGGAAAGCTGCGCCATTAGGTTTAGAGCGATAACTGACTTTCCGGTGCCCGGTCCACCTCGGATCAGTATCACAGCTTTCTTGCGATGTTCATGCCCTTCTCTAGCGGCCGCAAGAACCCGTTCATAAGCGACCAACTGTTCGTCAAGAAGGACATATTCGGGCTTCCCTTCAAGCAATCCGCCGATGTGTTCGAGTAGCTTTTTGCTTGGGCGAAATTTCCCGTCGAGAACCCTGCTCAATACTTCCTGCCCGTCCCCTCTGACGATAGTTTTCCTAAGGAAGTCGGTGAGCCTCTCAACGTCGTCACCTGTAAAACAAGGGCACTCTTTGACATACGACTCATACCTTGGCGCAAAGAGCGGGTCTTCATTATCAGGCGTGTAATTGTGAAGGTAGGCGCAAGCAGTCAGTCCGATGGGATTTTCGCCCTCGTAAAACGCTGGCTGAAAGTCAGCCAAGTAGCGTCGATATTGCCGGACCTGAACTGAAGGATGAAGGACATCTCGGTTGTTTCCGCCCATAAATGTCACAACGCAATCTGCATCACCCTCCTCGCATTTCTCCCACTGCTTGAGCTCAATGACTACCGCCTGGTCCTTGAGAAGATTGTCTCTGCCAGTGATCATGCAATCGAGCCTCTTCGAAGTAAGCGGAAGTTCGTACTCCAGCAACACACCATGCTCTCTGAATCCCCCGTTCTGGAACACGAGAGAGAGTGCCCGCAGCGAATTTCTCCACGAGCTTACCTCGCTCGGCGCCGCCTCTCTTCGGTATGCGCCAAAATAGGCCGTCCGCAGCCGATCGGCAATCCGGTTGTGGACCGAATCGGAAATGAATTCTTCACTGGATCCCGCGTAAAGTCTCATTAACTGTTGATACAGGTTTGGTGAGCCGTTTGCGCCCTTTTTGAGCCCATTGCTGGGACGCTGGCGATTCAGCGCCGGCACGCAAGAACCACCTTGCCGAGATCGCGCAACCTATGGACTCTCCATCCCAGTACATCGTTATGCCTATGACCCGCAGCTCGACTTAAATCGGGGATCGTCGAAAAGTGGCAAAGATGAATCTCGCTAATGACTCCTGTGGGTGGGCGGGCGGATTATCGTATTTTTCAGCTACGGCGATCGAGGAGATTGTGAATTCTTTATCCGCGTTCGTTAGCGATGCTACCCCAGAACAAATCCGCGCGTGGCAACACTCAATCCCGCCCCTAAAGACTGCGAGTTCTGAGCTGTTAGGCGTCGAACCCAAGAGCGTCCAATACGGTGCCATTCTGGAATACTTGATGCCCGATGGGCCCAGGCGCGCTGACGCGGTCTTGCTTGTTTCCGGCGCCGTGCTCGTCATCGAACTTAAGGGCGATGGCAACTGGCAGCCTGGGTATGTGGAACAGGCAGCAGACTATGCTCGCAGATTGTATTGGTACCATTCGCTTTGTGGATCCGAGAACATCCGCGTCCATACGATCCTTGTCTCCTATGGCCGAAAGGGAGACGAAGTATTCGAGGAGTGGCATACACGCACCAATATTGAGAGTCTGCTTGACGTCGTTCGGCACTTCGATCGTCCAGCGGAGGCTTCGCCTATACCAATCGCTGACTTCGTTGCGCCCAATGTCTGCCAACCGTCTACATCTCTGGTCCAGGCCGCGCGACGTTTCTTTGCTGATCACGCGCTCCCCCATATCAAGCGAATCGATGAGATCACATCTTCGGCCGTAGAGCGCATCATTTCCGAAATACGAAGAACCCACACTTCTCGAGGTCGCACACTCATTCTCCTAAGCGGAGTACCAGGCGCAGGTAAGACTTATGTGGGTCTAAAGATCGCCCATGAGCCGTTCTTGGACGATCTAGCTGAGCTGCTGGATAGCGGGGAGAAACCCACTGCTCCGGCGATCTTTCTTTCTGGCAACGGGCCGTTGGTTGAAGTGCTTCAATACGAGTTCAAACGGGCAGGCGGCGGTGGTCGCGTCTTTGTCCGGGGAGTACGGGATTTTGTGGAGCGGTATTCCAAGAAACGCTCTCCTGCTCCTCCCCATCATGTGCTCATCTTCGATGAAGCGCAGCGGGCCTGGGATGCTGAGAAGGTGAAATCCCATCATGGAGACATCCAAGCCAGCTCCGAGCCAGAGGCGTTCATTCGATTTGCTGAGAAGATCCCAGGGTGGAGCGTTGTTATTGGCCTTGTCGGAGAAGGCCAAGAGATCCACACGGGTGAGGAAGCCGGCATTGGCCAATGGGCTGATGCGGTCAAGGACAATTCTGGTTGGGAGGTGGCTGGACCCCCTCGTTTTGCAGGTTCGTTTGCGGCAAGCGGCGTGCCCTATAAGAGTCACGCCGAGTTACATCTTGCGACCTCGGTCCGATTTAACTTCGCAGCGGGGCTTAGTGATTGGGCCGCCGGAATTATTAGCGATAGTCCATCGCGTAGTGAGTTGGCTACGATTGCTAGGACACTGGTGAAACAAGGATACCAGCTGCGTGTGACCAGGAAACTGGGCGTTGCTAGAGAATTCCTCTGGTCGAAATATAAAGACCTTCCTGAGAGTCGCTTCGGGATTCTCATGTCGAGTCGCGACCGCGACCTTGCTGACCATGGCGTCGAACAGAATCGGTTCTTTCGTGCTGGACCTTGGTATGCTGATCCAGAGACCTCACCTAGCTCATGTCGGCGTCTTCAAGAACCAGCCACTGAATTTGCCGCTCAGGGACTTGAGCTAGATCATGTCCTGCTTGTCTGGGGAGGAGATTTTGTCCTCCGAGACGGCAAGTGGGATAATTCCGGAGCAAAAAGGTATCGAGATAAGACGGTACGGGATCCGCTCCAGCTGAGGCGCAATGCTTATCGCGTACGCCTGACTCGTGGGCGCGAAGGCGTGGTCGTCTGTTTGCCAGCAGGGATTTCCTGCCTGGATGAAACCCACGCTTTTCTTATCGAAATTGGGTGTGAGGTACTTTCATAGACAACTCGCAAGGCCGGTTTAGCATGACCTCGTTGTCCATCGTAGCTAAAGCCAGAAAAGCCTCAGCGATCTTTTCAATTTGTCGCTCCTCTAGGCTGCTTGTGTTTCGACACTCCGCGATGTGCTCGTGAAGCTACCCGACAGGAATGTACTATCCTCCTCCACGGCCAGCTCGTACCCTGGCCTGTACGGTGTCCGATCAAACGCGGACTCTGGCATACGGTGCATGGCCAACCTGAAACCCGCGTCAAATCGGGTACTTCAATGCGTTGACTCACCGCAGCCGCGCTTTCAACCTTGCCTTTGCTTCAACGACCGCCGTTCCCGCGGCGGATTCCCCACTCTTGTCCCAGACTTCAATCTCCATGTCCAATTTTGGACGCAAAGCCTTTTACGTGGTGTTTGGACTGGCGGTGCTCATCACCGTTGATGCTTCCGCCCAAACCGCGGGAACGGACGTTGCGGCGGTGGGAGTGCAGCCGGCAGCTCGCACGCTGAAAAGGAAAATAGCCATCGCCCGCTTTACGAACGAGACAAACTACGGTCGAAGCTTCCTGCTCGACAAGGACTCGGATCCGATCGGCAAGCAAGCCGTGGATATCCTTTCAAAAAAGCTCTTGGACACCGGAAAATTCATCCTGCTCGAGCGGGCGGACATGGAGAAAATCAATGCCGAACTGGGCCTCGGAAAGCTTGAGGGCCTGCACAATATGGCTGACTATCTCGTGGTGGGATCAATCACCGCGTTTGGCCGCAAAACCGAGGGCAACGTTGGGGTTTTCACAAGATCCAAGAAGCAGACAGCCAACGCAAAGGTGACGATCCGGCTCCTCGACGTCCGCACCGGGGAAGTCATATACGCCGACGAAGGTTCCGGCGAAGCCTTCACCGAGGTGCAGACGGCCGTTGGGCTCGGACCCACCGCCGACTATGACTCCACCCTGAACGACAAAGTTCTCGATGCAGCCATCACCAACCTAGCGAACAACGTGATCGGACATCTTCTCCAAAAGCCCTGGAAGGCGTATATCATCGCGTATTCCGACGGTTCATACATCCTGACTGGCGGGCAGAGCCAGGGAGTCAAGGTTGGGGACACGTTTGATGTCTTGATTGAGGGAAGCAAGGTGCACAATCCGGCAACAGACATGGACGTCACACTCCCCGGGCACAAAGTCGCGCAGATACAGGTTACCTCGTTTGCCGGCGAGGGGATGAACGAAGTTTCGATCGCCTCGGTCACCTCGGGCGATCTCCCGAAGGCGACCGAGGGCAACAAGTGGACCCAATATGCGGTCCGGGAACCCCGATGAAATCCCTCCCTCTCCGGCTAGCCTTGGTCGCATTCCTCCTCGAATCCATTGCCGGGCTATCGGGCTGCCATTCGACGACGGGCACGGTTTCCCACGAGCCAACGGCCTACCTCAAATTCCTGAACGCCGAGAAGGGCGATATGGCATCGATAGATGGAGGGACGCCGCTTCGGTTGGAATCCGGCGGCGAAAATGAACCCATATTTGCCGCCCCGGGAAAGCACACGGTACAGATCATACGGTCCGGAGCCGTTGTCCTTTCGCGGGAGATTCTGGTCTCCGACCTGCAGACGCTCGAGATCCGGGTTCCATGAGGTTGCTTTGCCCGCTGTTCCTTGCGGCCGTGCTCCTTTCGGGATGCGTCAGCAAGCCGATCGATTACTACTACGGTAACTACGAGAAGACCTACTACCACAGCAAGAAGGACGGCACTCCCTCAAGCATCGCGAAATACAAGGACTCGCTGGAGGACATAATAAAGACCTCCGGTGAAAAGGGCCTTCGCGTGCCGCCGGGAATCTACTGCGAATACGGATACCTTCTGTCCAAGCAGGGGAGTCCGGATGCTGATCGCTATTTCAATCTCGAAGTCACGACCTATCCTGAATCGGCGCGTTTTGTCGCCCTGGTCCGGTCGCAACTGAAGCAAGGCCAGCCGTGACCCACCGCAACGTCCTGCCCCTATCTCTATTCGCGCTGACGCTGGCGGCAGGTTGCGCCGGCCCGCAGATTACCAAGGCGGCAAAGTTTCCCCTAATGTACGAGGAGAAGCCCCGCACGATCCTAGTTCTTCCGCCGATCAATAGCACGACGGCCGCCGACGCTAAGGGGTACTATGCGACGACTGTCTCATCGCCACTGGCCTTTTCGGGATACTACGTGTTCCCGATCGAGGTGACGGATGATATCCTTAAGTCCCAGGGGCTGTACGACACGGAGATGATCGGCGACCAACCGCTGAACAGATTTGGTCAATTCTTCGGCGCCGACGCCGTACTGTTCACGCACATTAGGAAGTGGAACAAGAGTTATATGGTCATCTCGTCCACCCTCACCGTCTCAGTCGACGCAAAGCTTAAGTCTACGAAGACCAACCGGATCCTATGGGAATACTCGGGTACCATCGTCGCCGACCTTTCGGGCAACAGCAGTGGAGGCGGGATAGGAGGCGTCATCGCCGGGGCGATCGTGACGGCCATAAATTCCGCCACTGCCGACTATGTGCCCTATGCTCGCCTTGCAAACGTCCAGATGCTTCAATCGATGCCTGTCGGGGGTTATCACCCGAAGAGCGGGCAGGATGGCGACGAGAAAATACTGGAGCACGGTCGATAGAGAAACCGGGGCTGGCCAGCCTGCCGCCCGCACCTTGAACATAGATTCTTAATATTGACCATCGCTACGTAGCAATGGTTACGTTCAATTCGTCAACGGAAGGCACCTTTCCATACAATTGTTCGCATTCGGGATCGCAACCTCACGGCGAGCCATACCGTTTGGCATATCATTTGTCCACCACCCTAGAGATTGGGATCGTTCGGCGCCCCGCCCTTCAAGATTTCGAAGATGGCCCCCAGCTTAATGACCCAGCCAAGCGCACTGGATTCATTTCTCGGCTCATTCCCAAAACCCTGGTGCTCATGGTCGGAGCGAGGGACTAGATACCTGCCGACATAGATGCCTAGGAATTGGTGTGCAGGATCACCAGCATAATTAAATCGACGGACTACAGGAGCACCTGACATTCCCGGTAGAGTCGTTGCGTCGACAAGGAACCGTGGCAGGTCATCAAAATCCGGCCCTGGATCGTTAGCAATGTTACCGATTTTCCAGATAGGCAGCGGAGTGTTTGGGTCAACTTGATTTGTCAGTTTCAGCGGGAATCCCACAACAAAAACTGTGTCCGCGACTCGGACATTTTCGCCGACTCCACCAGTCAAAAGCCTCCCAAAATCACAATTGCATTGCGTTACGCCCGGTAAAGGCAGCACGACGACGTCAACCTGAGGCCCAGCCGGGTGCACGAGATAGAGCGGGTTGGTCAGACCTGGATTATTGTCGCCAGCGCGGAGCTTCGCCCGATGCTTAAAATGAAACCCGTTGACCCGAACCCAATTCGGCAGTGCGCCGTCACCGCGCATTGGTTTTCCGCTTATTGGGTTTCGTCCAGACAAGTTGTGCCAAGCTGTGACAAGAATGAAAGTGTCGGGGTAGATCGATGCTACAATTCCCGTGCCCGTTGCTAGTGGAATCGGCTTTGAATCGGAGACGTTAGGGTCTTGAAATTCCATCGTCAGATGCACGACGGATCTCGATATGGGGTCCGCTTCCGCCACAGGGTCCACGTTAAAGAAAGGTCTGCTCATCGGTCGGAATTCTCGTCCTACTCCGGCGCTGGTGCCCGAAAATCCACAGTCACGATCGATACATGTCGGACGCTGGCGTGTGTCCGCAAGAGTTCGT
>Ga0206813_1132_pt1 | contig 12370 bp, 13 predicted proteins | sample Alteio_BWOrgCont_92_FD_152856 | JGI IMG/M metagenome (GOLD analysis project Ga0206813, IMG submission 152856) | Enriched cells from forest soil in Barre Woods Harvard Forest LTER site, Petersham, Massachusetts, United States -... | ecosystem: Environmental > Terrestrial > Soil > Temperate forest >...
CTGGGATCCGTATCTTTTCACGGGTGAATGCGAACAGGCCCGCTTCGGGGCGGAGGAAGGCGTGAAAGAACTCGCTGCACTGCAGCTTATCGAATTCGAAGGTGTGTTCGACTACTCGTGGCGCAAGAGCGCGCTGGGGTAGCTGCGGGGGAGTGGAACCGCGAATGGACGCGAATGGACGCGAATGGACGCGAATGGACGCGAATGGACGCGAATGGACGAGCGCGGCTGAACCGCAACCCAAAGAATACTCATTTGGTCAAGATCGCAGCGTGAATCTCACGGGCGCCCAGGGGTTCCACACCTCCATTCGTAAAGCTTTGCGTCTCTGTGCTCCCTCGACAAGCTCGGGACCTTGAGCCTGTCGAAACGGCTCTGCGTTTTTTCTAAAGCGCTCGGAGTTTAAAACGCAGAGACGCTGAGGCGCAGAGGCCGCCAAGGAGGAGCATGCACGAGAACGGAGAATCCTCGCGGAAAACAACAATTTGCGGATAAGCAGTGCGAATGGACGCGAACCGCGTTCGCGATTGGGGCGAGGCTGGGTCCGGCGAAGCCTACTGCTTCGGCTCCTCTTTTGGCGGGTCCACTTTGGTGATGATGCCTTCAGCGACTTTCCAATAGTCTTCGGCTGATGTCGAAACGAACAGCGGCATCTGATGAAGAATGCTCAGATACACGTGTGTCTCCACGGGCGTTTCACTGACGATGTGCGACATGAAAAGGCCGGCGGGCGCAGAGCCTTTCGGAGCATTCCCGTGTTTATTCAGAACGAGAAAACTCTTCGACAACGCGTCCACTCGCCTGACTCTCCCGTCTTCGGTGACCGTCACTCGATAATGGCCGCCGACCACCACCTCATCCGGATCGTTGGAAGTGGCGAGGCCGTAGACGATAAAGCCGCCTTTATTTTCGGGATCGTCCAGCACCTCGAAATTGTAGTTCCTGCCGGGCGCAAATTTGGGAATGGCTGCGATCGCCGACCGGCGCGCCACGTAGCGTTTTGCCGCGAAATCCGGAAGCGGATCGCCGCGCCCCTCCGCTACTTTCGCGGAGCCGTCCGTTAAAAGCGTCACCGTGTAGGCCAGGGAGGGGGGCTGGTCGTCCGGCACTTGGATGAAAAATACACGCCGGACCGTGGCGTCATATTGGGTGATCCATCCTCGAAGCGGCAGCTTTTTAGCCTCCGGATGAGAGCTGAACAGGAAATCGAATCCGTCGGAGGCGACCTTGTCCTGTTGATACAGTTGGATTCCCAAAGCCACGATCGTCGGCAATTGAAAGGAGCGGATCGAGTCGGCGGCCACCGCGACGGTGGCCATGAACCACATCATGAGAAGCGGCAGAATTCGAATCATGGGGTTGGGTTGTTTGCCGGGAAAAATGGAGGATCCCAATCGTTCGCCGCCAAGGCGCCGTCAAGCGCCGGGGTTTTCGGAGTCCGATTTTGACTCCGTGATTTTGGCGGGGCGATGGGTGAGGCGGTGGCAAAACACGAGGATGCCGGCTACGACGAGAAGTTCGATGGCAAAACGGGTGTGGCTCCCCGCGCCCAGGAAACGCGCCAGCGCGGCGGAGCATGGGATCAGCGCGATGATCGAGAGAAAGAACGGGATGGCCATCGGCCGCCCGAAGTTCAGGGTCCAGCCGAGGCCCAGAATGCGTTTTGGCACGAGGATTCTTGGATCGGCGCGGCAGAAGTAGAAGATGCCGAGCTTCCAGTGGGCGGGGTCGGAATGAAAACGGGCGAGATCCGCGTGGGTCATGGAGGGAGATTAGTCCAATCCCGGCCACGCTCAACCTTCAGCGCTCGATTTCGCAGGCGCGCGCCCCAAGACGAGCACGGCGTTGATCCCGCCGAATCCGAACGCGTTGTTCATCGCGTAACGGAGCGGCTGGCTGCGGCCGACATTGGGGACGATGTCGAGATCGCACGCGGGGTCCGGGACGCCGTAATGGAGCGTGGGTGGAAGATAGCCTTCGTCCAATGCGAGGGCGCAGAGGACCGTCTCGATGGCGCCCGTGGCGCCGAGCGGATGCGCCATGAACGCCTTGGTGCCGCTGACGGCGAGGCGCTTCGCGTGCTCGCCGAAGACCGCCTTGATCGCCGCACATTCGTTGGCGTCGTTCAATTGGGTGCCGCTGGCGTGCGCGTTGATGTAATCGATCGCGTCCACTTGGAGATGGGCACTGGCCAGGGCCTCCCGCATGCAGGCGATCACGGCTTCCCCGCTCGGCAGCGGAGTGGTCATGTGGTAGGCCTCGTTGTTCAGGGAGTAGCCGAGCACCTCGGCATAAATCCGCGCGCCGCGAGCCAGCGCGTGGCCGTATTCCTCGATCACCAGGGAGGCGGCGCCTTCGCCCATGACAAAGCCGTCCCGTTCGAGGTCAAAGGGTTTGCAGGCGAAAGGCGGGTCGCCTTGCCAGCGGCTCATCGTCTTGATGAAATCGAATGCGCCAAACGTGAGGGGGCTGAGCGGCGCTTCGGCGCCGCCCGCGATCATGACATCGGCCATGCCATCGCGGATGTAGCGCCAGGCTTCACCCACGGAAATCACACCGCTGGCGCATGAATTCGAGTTCGTGGTGCCGGGGCCGCGGAAGCCGCATTCGATGGCGATGTTCGAGTGCGCGCTGCCGCCGAAGACCTGAAGGGCCAGCGTGGGATTGACACCGCGAGCGCCTTTTTTCAGAAAATGCTGATGCTCGGTTTCGGCGTTGGCGATTCCGCCGAGGGCAGTGCCGAAGCTGACGCCCACGCGATGGGTGGGAGCGTCCTTCGACCATGGCAGGCCGGCGTCTTCCAGCGCCAGCAGCGCGCTGGCCACCGCGAACTGCGCGTAGCGATCGAGCCGTTTGAGCCGGTGTGGCGGGAAGAAAACGGCAGGATCCCAGTCGCGAATTTCGCCGCCGCAGAGCGCCTTGCATTCATTCGTATCGAAGCAGGAGATTCGCGAAATGCCGCTGCGTCCGGCGCGGATGCTTTCCCAAAAGCGATCCTTGCCCGTGCCCGCGCAGGTGACGGGCCCCAGCCCGGTGATGACGGCGCGCCGGCTCATGCGGGTTCCTGTTTCTCGAAATATTGCTTAAATGTGGCGAGCGTCTTGTTCGCGACATTCTCGATGAAAAACCGCCCGATGATGGGTTCGGCCAGCCACGCGAGGATGGGGACGCGGAAATGCATGTCATGCACGATCTCCACGCGGGTGCCGTCCCGGGTGGGTGTGAGCGTCCAGACCACCTTCATGCCCTTCGTCCATTTCTTTAGATGGAGAAAGTGCAGTTCGAGGTTGTTTTCATCGGTCCAATACTCCGAGGTCCACGAGATGGGAATGCCTGAGCGGGTGGCGGCCATGATCACAATATCCCCTTTTTCGCCGGACCCGGTTTTTTGGATGTATCGATAATGCGGGAGCAGCTCCGGCCAGCGGGAAAGATCGCTGACGAGGGCGAAGATCTGCTCGCGAGGAGCCTTGATGAGGACGGAATTGCCGGTATGCACAGGGGTGTGAGGGTAAGGTGGACGGCTGGGATCAGCGCTTTATTCGGTATTGAAGAAAGCATTCCCCGTTCACGATATCCATTTTTCGCAGGGAGAGGGGGGCGGATTTTGGAAGAAAATCGCCCGCCCGTCCGGTGAGGGTGGGCGCCTGGATGCCGCCAAAGATGCGCGGACATAGAGTCACGTGGAGTTCATCCACGAGCCCAGCCTCCAGCAGCGCGCGGAAGATCTGCCCGCCCCCTTCGCACACGAGCCGCTTGATTCCATATTCCCCTCGGAGCGTGGCCATCATGGCGGGGAGATTCACCGAGGGTCCATCGTGCATCCAGAGATCCGCCCTCGCGGCGAGCGCGCCGCGCTGTGATTCCGGCATGCGAACGGTGGTAAAGATGACGATGGGCGAAAAGTCCTTTGCGAAGACAGGCAGCGCGGGATCGATTGCGCCGGAGTTGCTGAGCAGCACGCGCAGCGGGTAGGGCGCCTGTTTGCGCTTCACGCGTTTTTCCCGCAGGGCGGCATCCGGCATTCCCATCGTCATTCGGTCCGCGGCTGCCGTCTTCGCGCTGACGAGCACGGCATCGGCCCCGGAGCGGATTTCCAGAAGACGCTGCTTGTCGCGCGGCGAGGAAAAGTTCGCCGGCGTTCCGTTTCGCGTGCTGATGCGACCGTCCCAGGTGAGCGCGAAATTGGCTGTCACGAAAGGCTTGGGAAGGTTCATCCGCGTGTTTCGAGCGCCGCGTGAGGAGGCCATTATAGCTCCTTGGATTTCGCGGTTTCCAGAGCGATCTCCTCCTCGGCGACGGCGTGTTCCATCCCGGCCACGCTTTGGGAGATCTCTCGCAGTTTCAAGTGTTCCGATGGGCGGTAGAAAAGGTAGATCACTCCCCCGATGGCGCCCCATGCCCCGGTGAGAAGATAGCCAGCCGATGACATCGGAATCGCAACCGTGTCGGCCACGCCACAGAGCTGGCCGAAGAAAAGCTTGAAGAGTCCTTCGCGCAGGCCGAGGCCGCCAATGCTGATTGGCATGCCGAGAATCGTATTCACGACCGGCATGATCGCGCACAATTCGCCGAAGGTCGGAATCCGCACATTGGACGCGTGGAAGGAAAGAGCCGGACAATAGAAAACCGCGAAATATGCGATATGGGCGCCGATCGAAAGCGCGAACGCCAGGAGCATGGGACGCCATGCCCTGGCATGGAGATCGTAGGCGAGCGCCATCTCGGCCAGGCGATCACGCCCCGGCAGTCGGGCGGGGAGCTTATGCACGAGGCCAAATCTGCTGACGATCAGCGAGAAACCGACGCCGAACACGGCCGCGCCGAGAATGATGAGGCATGACCAAACTGCCTTGGCGGTGTTCGGCGTGCTGACAAGCCAGCTCCAGCGGGTGGCGATGAGAAAGCCTGCCATAAAAATGAGCGCAATCAGCCCTACCAGACGATCCATGAGCACCGTGAGCAAAGCGGCGGAGCGTTTTCCGGGCGTCTCTTTCAGCAGATAGAAAATCTTCACCACGTCACCACCGGTGCCTCCCGGAATGAAATAGTTGAAGAAGACTCCGATGAGCAGAAGCATGGACAGGCGCACCCATCCCAGGCTGATACCCTGAATCCGCAGCAGAATTTGCCACCGGACGCCCGCCAGGATTTCGACCACGCCGTAACAGGCGAACCCCGCGAACAGCCACATGTGGTCCGCATGCCGGATGATGTCCGCCATCTCGTGCCGCTTTTGAGGATCGCGGAAGACCAGAAAGAGAACCGCCAGCGTGACGCAGGCCTGAAGCGCGGTGAGGATGGTCTTCTTCACGCGCCGTATGTTGCGATCCATCGCTCCTTTGCAGTGAGGATCTCCTCGCGCGTCCGGCGCGGGCTCATTTCGAAGACGAAGAGGGTGTCCTTGGGGAGCAGCGGGATCAGCTTCGCGTATTCCACGTCTCCCGTGAAAGGCGCCATGTGGTCGCGTCCCGGCCATTTGGTATCGTGCAGATGGCAGCCAAGAAGGCGGGGTGCGACGAGTCCCAGCCATTCCACGTGATCCAGGAAACCGAGGTTGTGCTTCACCTGCACGTGTCCGAAATCGTGCCAATAGCCGACGTGAGGGACATTGAATTCATCGAGAATCTGGAGCATTTCGCGTTCGTTCGGAATTTCCTCGAAGCTGTGCCGGCTCTCGATGCCCAGCTTCACGCCTTTCTTTTCCGCGTATTCGGCGATGCGCGCCAGGCATTCGCGTGAGCGCTCCAGACAGGCAGGCGCTTTCTCTTCGCGTTTGCGGATGCACTCGAGCTTCGTGCGCACGAACTCCCGGGAATGATGCATGCCGACTTCCGCCTGGCGAACCAGCTTGCCGTTGTAATCGTCGATGGGCGTCCTGCCGAGATGGAGCACCACGCGAAAGGCCTCGAAGCGCGCGGCGAAATCGATGGTCTGAAAGGTCTGCTTGATTGCCCGGGCGCGCTCGCGTTCGTCGAATGTCGAGAATTGGTAGCAATCCGGCGCGGAGCGGGTGATCTCGACGGGGAGCGGGCAGAAATTGTGCAGGCTCGAAAAGCGCACCTTGCCCCGCTCGAAAAGGCGCAGGACGCCATCCATGAGGGAAAGGCGGATGCCGTGCCCGAGTTCGACGAATTCAAATCCGAGATCGAGAATTTCCTGCAGCATCGCTTCGCCGTCCTGGTGACGGTCAGAATTCCAGCAGGTGGAGAAGGAAAGCATGGACGATTTAAAGAAACGGTGGGTTGAGGCTTCAGGATGGCCGCGTAAAAGCGGCGCGGGCAATCCTGAAGCCGCGCATGGGGCTGGAATTTACAAAGGGGCGCATGAGCGCATGCGAAACGACGGGCGAGGTCATTTTTCCATGACCTCCTCTTTTTCAGCGCTGGAATTTGGAAACGAAGGAGGGATGCCTTCGGGTTCAGTTCCGATGCTTTGCATCGCGGGAACGTCCACTTCCGCGTGCTGCAGCGGACCGATCTGGCGCACCTGGGGCCATTTTTTTGCCACGGCGAGCACGACAAGGATCGTGCCGATGCCGCCGCCGACGACGGAAAGCAGCGGGCCGAACAGCGCGGCGGTAATGCCGGACTCGAAAGCGCCCAGTTCGTTCGAGGAGCCGATGAAGATATTGTTCACGGCGGAGACGCGCCCGCGCATGGCGTCGGGGGTGAGCAATTGGACCAATGTATGGCGAACCACCACGCTGATATTATCGCACGCGCCGGTGCAGGCGAGTGCCGCGAAGGAGAGCCAGAAGGAGCGCGAGATGCCGAAGACGATCGTGGCGGCGCCGAATCCCGCCACAGCCAGGAGCATGGCCGAGCCGGCCTGCTGCAAGGGGCGGCGGTGCGCCAGCACGAAAGCCATCCCCACGGCGCCGAAAGAGGGCGCGGCGCGCAGCCATCCCAAACCGGTCGCACCCACGTGCAGGATCTGATCCGCGAAGATGGGCAGCAGGGCCAGCGCGCCGCCCAGGAGAACGGCGAAGAGGTCGAGGGTGATGGTGGCCAGGATGATTTTCGATTCTTTGACGAAACGCAGCCCGGTGAATAAGTCGTGAAGGGGATGGGGAAGGGTCGCCGAGATTTTCTGTGGCGCCTTGATCGGCAGCATGAAGAGGAGGCAGGTGAATGCGCAGGCCGCGTCGATCCCATACACTGTGGCGGTCCCAAACCGGGCGATGGCGAGGCCGCCGAGCGCTGGGCCGATGACGCAGGAGAGCTCGAAGGTGCTGCTATTCCACATGACCGCATTGCTGAGCGCCGAACGGGGGACGAGATTGGGAAAAATCGCGCTACGGGCCGCCCAGCCAAAGGCGCGGCTTACCCCATTCACAAAGAGAAGGAGGTAAATGAGCGGCAGCGCGGGCCCGAACACCACGCCGTGTTTTTCCCCGCACCAGCCGGCGATCGTGTGAAGCGCGGCGACGGCGGCGGGAAGAGGGCCGACGAGCGGGACGGTTACGCTGTCCAGCGTGAGAATCACGAGCCCGATGGACGAAAGGACATTCAGGATCTGCGTGGAGACGACGATCGATATCCGGTCCCAGCGGTCGGTGGCGACGCCCGCCGGAATGGAGAGAAAAATGATGGGCAACGCGCCCATGAGGCCGACGAGCCCGAGTGCGGTGGCGGAGTGCGTGCTTTGAAAAATCCCGTAACCGAGCGCCACGCCGAGCATCTGCCTGCCGATCGACGACGCGAAATTCGCGACGGAGTAGCAGCGATATTCCGGCGAACGAAAAGCCGCGTACGGATCGCGCTTCGACGGCGCGGAGTCTGGAGCGGCGGGGGCGGGAACTGGCATGAGCACCCCAGCGTCGCCGCTGGGGGAGCAGGGGACAAGCGCGCATTTCTCGCATGTTTTCCCTTTTCACACCGTGCGAGGACCAGTTTAGTGGGCCGTTTTCCCCCGGTTCCCATGAAATACCGCACTTACCTCATTTTCGGAGCGCCCGGCAGCGGGAAAGGCACGCAAGGCAAGATCCTCGGCGCTATTCCCCGCTTCTTTCACTGCGCTTGTGGCGATGTGTTCCGCTCGCTCGATACCCGCACGCCGATAGGACAGGCTTTTCTGCAACATTCCAGCCGGGGTGAACTGGTGCCCGACGAAATCACGGTGAAGCTTTGGATGGCGCGGATTGGCGACATGGTCGGCTCGCACATGTTCAAGCCGGATCTCGATTCGCTGGTGCTCGATGGCATCCCGCGCAGCGTGAGCCAGGCGCGAATCATGCAGGACATGATCGAGGTGAAGCGAGTGTTTCATCTCTCGTGCCCGGATCGAGCCGCTCTCGTAGGGCGGCTCAAGAAACGCGCGTTAAAAGAAAACCGCTTCGATGATGCCAACGAGGTCACCATTCGCTCGCGGCTGGAGACGTACGACGCCGAGTCCAAACCGGTCCTGGAATTCTACGGACCGCAACTGGTCCGGAGCGTCGATGCCACGCAGACGCCCGTGAAGGTGCTCTCGGATATTCTTCAGAGCGTGAATACCGAAGTTTGAGCGCGCCGGCTTCCATCGAAAGGATCGACAGAACCTCGTTGCCGCGGCCTTTTTGAGAGTCGATTTTGAATTATCGCTGATGCGAATTGTTTTCATGGGAACGGGCGACATCGCGTTGCCCAGCTTGCGCTTCCTTCTGGATGCTCCAGAGCTTCAGGCGCCGGCGGTAGTCACCCAGCCGGACAAGCCGGCTGGCCGAAAGCTCGAATTGCGGCCCTCGGAGATCAAGCGGCTCGCCATGGAGCGCGGCGTTCCCGTGCTGCAACCCATCAAACTGCGGGCGCCGGAATCCGTGGCGGAGGTGGCCGCGCTGGCGCCGGACGTGATCGTGGTCATGGCCTACGGTCAAATTCTTCCCAGGAGCGTGCTCCAGATTCCGCGTCTGGCATGCCTCAATCTCCATGCGTCTCTCCTGCCGCGACATCGCGGCGCCGCGCCGATCCAGGCCGCGATCGAAGCCGGGGATAAAGCCACTGGAATCACCGTGATGTATATGGCCGAGGGGCTGGATACGGGTGACATCCTGCTCAAAAAGGAAATTCCCATTTTGCGGCGCGATACCGGGGGCGTCCTGCACGATCGGCTCGGCCTCCTGGCGGCGGAAGCGCTGGCCGAAGCCCTGCCGCTCCTGGCCGGCGGTTGCGCGCCGCGCATCCCGCAGGATGAATCCCGGGCCACCTACGCCGCGAAATTGACCCGCGAGAATGGAGAGATCGCGTGGACGGACACTGCCGAAAAAATCGATCGCCGCATTCGCGCGATGAATCCGTGGCCGGGCGCTTATACTTGGATTCCGACGCCCGAAGGCGCACGAAAGCTTAAGGTCTTCTCGTGTATCCGGCATCGCAAGGATTCCGGCCCGGCGGGCATTGTCTTGCGCGCTGATCGGCGCGGCATACTTGTCGGGGCCGGCGGCGGCGCCGTGCTCCTTCGGGATATTCAACTCGAGGGCAAGCGCCGCATGAGCGCCGGTGATTTTCTCCAGGGGCATCCCGCGCCGCCCGGCGCCATTATGGGGGTGCGTCCGTCCGCTTCCTGACGCGGCTTCCTGTTCGATTCCCATGCCTGTTCCACGCCCGCGCAGTTCCCCGATTGAGAAGAAACGTAGAGTGTCCGCCGCAAATCGGCAGGACATGCTTGACGACCTCGTCCGCCGATTGCGCGCCTGCCAGCGCTGCCCGGCCATGCATCGGCCCGCGGTCTCCGGCGGCGCGGTCGTGAGCCGCGTGATTTCGGTCGGTCAGGCGCCCGGCGTGAAAGAGCCCGTGTTGGGCCGGCCTTTCGCATGGACGGCGGGGAAGACGCTTTTCGGCTGGTTTCAGCGCGCCTGCGGGATGAGCGAGGAACAGTTCCGCTCGAAGATCTACATGGCCGCGGTCTGCCGTTGCTTTCCGGGCAAGACCAGCGCCGGCGGCGACCGCGTTCCCGATGCCGGAGAAATCGCAAACTGCCAGGATTGGCTCACGGAAGAGCTCGCCATCCTGCGCCCGGAACTGGTTATCCCGATTGGAAAGCTGGCCATCCAGCGCTTTGTGTCCTTCGACAAGCTCACCGATGTGATCGGGAAAGAGATGTCCGTGACGTTTTTTGGGCACACCTTCGACATTGTGCCGCTGCCGCACCCATCGGGCGCATCGCCGTGGCACCGCATGGAGCCGGGACTGACACTGCTCAATCAGGCGCTCCGACTGATTGTCAGCCACCGTGCATGGGTGGGGAATGACGCATGACGAGAACTCATCAACCGCCGTTCATTCCAAAGAAGAGTCAGGTCTGCGCTGTCGCCGCTTCTGCGCTTCCCATGGGCGCCGACTGGCAGCGATTGCTGATTTCTTCCATGACTTCCTCGGCGGTGAGGAGGAGGAGACGAAGCTCGCGGTCTGTGACGGAGCGGGGTTTGGTGTCCATGATGCAAACCGAGCCGATGGGCTGGCCGCTCGAGGCGCGCAGGGGGACGCCCGCGTAAAAGCGAAGTCCGTGGGCTTTGAGAAAAGGGTTGCCGGCAAAGCGGCGGTCGCGAGCCAGATCTTCGACTACCAGGACCTCGTTGCTGGCAATGACGTGGCCGCAGACCGACGTGGCGCGCGGCGCTTCGCGGGCGGAGGCGAGATCCTCGGGAAGTCCAGTCTGGCCGTTGAAGTATTGGCGGTCCGCGTCCAAGAGCGTGATGAGCGCGATGGGCACATCGAAGATGCGGGCGATCCTTTTTGTCATGCGGTCGAAAACCGGGTCGATGGGGGACTTCAGAAGGTCGAGGGCGGAAAGCGCGGCGAGGCGCTGCTCGTCGTCGTCCGGAATGGGCGCCGATGTCATTTCCCAACCGGCGATCGGCGCGAGCTTTGCGAGTTGGACGACCGCGTCGGCGAGAGTGGTGACAATCTCATTTGCGCCGGATTCCCGCAGGCGCCGGGCGGCCTCGGAGATATTTTCAGTCGCGCCCCAAAGGCCGACGACAATCTTCAGCGCGGGAAACTGCCCCCGCAGTTTTGTGGTCAGGTAGCGGGCGTGAATGACCGTGGAGGGCGCGATGACCGAAATGCAAACGGCCTCCACGTCGGTTTGCTCGACCGCTTTGACCAATTCCCCAGCGACCAGCTTGGCGGGCGCATTCTCCGCGTGGAAACCTTGCTCGCGGAGGAGGTGAGCGAGCATCGCGCCGGCGAGTTCGTCGCGATCGGCACGGGCTGGCAGGCAGTGAATACGCCAGGCAGGCGCGGGAGCGGGCGGCGGCGGAGTGTGCTCCGCCACGGCGATATCGGCGATGATTTTCGACGCAGGCGCCGGGCGCATGGAAAGATCTTCCACGATGTCCCGGATGCTTTCCTCAAGCGTCGCGCGATGCTCGTCGCCGAGCGCCTCGTTCTGAGAGTCCAGCTCCGCAAACGTGACCACGGGAATCAGCACATTGTCGTAGAGAGCGGTGAGAGAATTCGCTTTGACATAGGAGTTCACGAAATCCTCGGTTTCGTTAAGGCCCCCTCCCAGCAGCCGATGGTAACATTCCTCGCCCGGGGTGAGCGCCTCGTCGTCGCTCAATACGATGCTGAGAAATTGCAGCCGCGGCACGTGACGCCCCATCACGACGAGGCACACGGTGAGCGGAGTAGCCAGCACGAGGCCGATGGGTCCCCATAGCCATGTCCAAAACACCGCGGCGACGATCAGGGCAATGGTCGAGACTCCGGTGCTGGCGCCGTAAAGCCACGGTTCGACCACATTGCTGATGATCAATTCAAGGCCGATGAAAAGCGCGATCGTGAGAAGAGGCATCGTCCAACTCGTGGACACCGCCAGGGAAAGAATGATGGGGAAGGCGGACGCAATCCATGCGCCGACGTAGGGGATGAAACGGAGGGTTGCGGCAAAGGCTCCCCATAGCGGCGCATTGGGCACTCCGATTAAGTATAAGCCGATGGCGATGGGCAGGCCGTAGCTCACGTTCACCACCAGTTGCATGAGCAGGTAACGGGAAACCCGGGCGCCGGCATCGTCCATCGCGCTCGTCGTGGCGCTGATGTGTCCCTGTCCCACGAGTCGGATCAGGCGGCTCCTCAGGTCTTCGCGCTGAAGCAGCATGCAAATCGCGAGGACGGCGACGAGCGCGGTCGTGCCGAGCGGGCCCATCAGCGGCGCCGCGATCGCTTCCACCAATTGCACGGGTCCGGCACTGCCTGTGTTGACGACTTGCACCAGCGTCGGGTGTTCCGCTTTCCTGGAAGTATCCAGCGTGGGCTGCCCGGACGCGTCTGCAATCGGCGGCGCGCTCGTTCCGGGGAACTGCTTCTTCAAATCCACGAAGGTTTCTGAAAGACGGGAAAATGCGCCGCCGATTGCAGACGCGTCCGGGCAGCCCACGCTGGAT
>Ga0206813_1099_pt1 | contig 12312 bp, 11 predicted proteins | sample Alteio_BWOrgCont_92_FD_152856 | JGI IMG/M metagenome (GOLD analysis project Ga0206813, IMG submission 152856) | Enriched cells from forest soil in Barre Woods Harvard Forest LTER site, Petersham, Massachusetts, United States -... | ecosystem: Environmental > Terrestrial > Soil > Temperate forest >...
CCGAGCCATCTGGCGAGACAGGCGTTCATCGATGCCATGGATCACTGGGACGAAAGCGCGGCCGACGCCGCAGTGGCGGCCCTGGCGCGGACGGCGGGGGAGGACGAACTCTTCGAGATCTTCGCTTTGTACGGCGCGCGGGATTTTCGCGATATCGGGCACAAAGCGATCTATGTGGCGAACAGCTTTCGTTGTCTGGATGTGATCGGCTGGCAGCATGCGGAGCCTGTCCTCCGCTCGCTCGCCTATGCGCTGCTTGAACGCTCCGGGGCGAAGGACAATCCGGCCACGTCCGACTTCCCGGCGGATCGCCCTTTTCGGGAGAATCGCGAGACGGCGAAGAAGATCCGGGAGGGCTGGCTTGATGGAAAGGTGGACGCGGGGGCTGCGTCCGAATTGCTCGGGATCTTGCGCACGGGCTCGGCGTCAGACACGAGCGAGTTGACGGCCAAGCTGCTCAACGCGGGTGTAAGTCCACAGTCGATCTCGGAGGCGCTGTTCAATGGCGCGGGTGAATTGATGATCCAGGCGCCGGGGATTATCGCGGTGCATGCGATGACTTTTAGCAATGCGGCGCACTACGCGTGGCGGCGCGTTCAGAGCGACGAAACGCGGCGCATGCTGCTGCTGCAAAACGCGGCGTTCCTTCCTCTGTATCGCGGCGGTCACGTGGACACGGGATTGCACATCGATGCGCTGGAGCCGCTGGCGCCGGAGGCGAAAGGCGAGGGAGCGATCGGGGAGATTTTCTCGGACATCAGCAAGGACCGGCTCATGGCCTCGCGCAAGATCCTCGCTTACCTGAAGGATCAACCAAATCCCGGGGCCTTTGCCGCGGCGGCGCGACGGCTGATTTTCCTGAAGGGGAACAACGCGCATGATTACAAATTCAGCGCCGCGGTGCTGGAGGACTACGAGCGCCTCGCGCCGCCGTGGCGAGATCGGCTGCTGGCCGCGAGCGCGTTTTATTTCCGCGGCGCCGGCGAGGCGGACAATGATCTTGTGAAGCGCACGCGCGCGGCCCTCGGAGCTTGAACGATTCTCTTCCGAGCGATTCCATTCTCGACTGAGCGCCCTGACGACCCAACCTCCATCCCAACCATCCCCATGAAGAAATTCCTCATTGCCCTTCTCACCATCGTTTTCGGCGCGGGCGCCGTCTCCGCGCAGGACTGGGCCAAGGCCCGTCTCGAAAAATCCCCCCGCCATCTCGAGTGGGTGAAAGTGAAACACGACGGCCGCGATGTGAATTGCTTCATCGGCTATCCGGAGGTGAAGGAGAAGGCGACCACCGTGCTCGTCATCCACGAGATTTTCGGATTGAGCGATTGGGTGCGCGGGGTGGTCGATCAACTGGCGGAAGCCGGTTACATCGCCATTGCGCCCGATTTGCTTTCCGGCGCGGCGCCGGGCGGCGGCGGCACGGCGGAACTCGGCAGCGTCGATAACGTGCGCAAGATGATCTCCTCGCTGCCGGCGGAACAGATCACGGCGGACCTGAACGCGGTGGCGGCCTACGTGACCAAACTGCCCGCGGCGAACGGCAAGCTGGCGGTGGCGGGATTCTGCTGGGGCGGCGGACAGAGCTTCCGTTACGCAACGAACAACAAGGATCTCAAAGCGGCATTCGTTTTCTACGGCACCGGGCCGGCCGACGCCGCCGACATCGCGCGAATCACGGCCCCGGTGGAAGGCTTTTACGCGGGCAACGATCAGAGGGTGGGCGCCACGGTCCCGGCATCCACCGAGCTGATGAAGGCGGCGGGCAAGGCCTACGAGCCGGTCACGTATGATGGGGCGGGCCACGGGTTCATGCGCGCGGGTGAAGCGCCGGACGCCAATGAGGCGAACAAGAAGGCCCATGACGAGGCTTGGAAGCGATTTCTCGATGGGCTTAAGAAGCTCTAGCCGAAGAGCGGACGCTCCCTTTCCCGCTTGGCTTCTCGTTGGGCGCTGATATTCAACGGCGCGTGCGCCAGTTCCTCCTCTTTATCGCGGCATTTTTTGCGGTTGCTTGTCCAGCTTTTGCCGCGGACATCTCGCCCAACCTGGCCGCGAATCACATCGGCCAGACGGTCACGGTGTGCGGCGTCGTGTCCCAGGTTTACGTCACCAAGGAAAAAAACGTCTTCCTGAACTTTGGAGGGGTCTATCCGCATCACTTGTTCAGCGCCGTGGTGGGGAAGCGGAGATCTCCGGCGATGCTGGCCGATGGGACGCAATGGCTGAAGGATCTCGAAGGGAAGGAAATCGCCGTCACGGGGGAGATCCTGATTTACAGCGGAAAGCCTGAGATCGTGATCCGGACGCGGGAAAACCTGCGGATCCTGGATACGAAGATCCAGGAAACGAAAATCCCGGAGCCGAAGAAATAGGGAGTTAGGCTTACATCGTGATGACGATCTTTCCGAAATGGGAGCCGGTCTTCATGGCTTCCAGGGCCTCGCGGGCCTGATCAAAGGCGAAGGTCTTGTCGATCACGGGTTTCAAGCGATTCACCGTGATGGCTTTGTTCATTTCCTCGAACATTTGCCGGGAGCCGACGAAGATCCCTTGCAGGTGGATGCTTTTCATGAGGACGCGCATCGGATCGAAACCGCCGCCGCTCGCCAGCACGCCGATGAGCGCGACGAGGCCTCCGATGCGCGTGGCGTTCACGGATTTTCCGAGCGTCCCGGCGCCGCCGACTTCGACGACCATATCCACGCCGGCGCCATTTGTGAGGCGCGAGACTTCCTTGTCCCAATCCGGCGTATTGCGGTAGTTGATCGTCTCGTCCGCGCCGAGCGTTCGAGCCCGCGCGAGTTTTTCGTCGCTGCTCGAAGTGGCGATCACGCGGGCGCCGTGAAGCTTCGCAAACTGAATGGCGAAAAGGGAGACGCCGCCGGTCCCGAGCGTGAGGACGGTATCGCCGGCCTTGAGTTTCCCGACGTTCACGAGGGCATGCCAGGCGGTCACGGCGGCGCAGGGCAGCGTGGCGGCTTCCTCATACGAGAGATCCCCGGGGATGCGAACGAGCCCTTCCTCGTGAAATGCGCCGCGCTCGCGGAGCACGCCATCGAGTTCTCCAGCGCCCAGCGTCGAATGGCTCTTCCCGGCGTTCCGGGGGCCTTCGATCCAGCCCTGGAAAAAGGAGGGGCAGACGCGATCGCCGATTTTCCATTTCGTGACGCCCTCTCCCACCGCGGTGATCTCCCCGGCGCCGTCGGACAGGGGCACGGCAGGCAGATGGGGGTGCGGATTGTAGAGGCCCGCGGCAAAGAGCAGATCGCGGTAGTTTAGCGATGCGGCGTGGAATTTCACCACCACCTCGCGAGGGGCGGGCTTGGGTTCGTCGCACTCGGCAAGCGTGAGATTTTCCAGACCCAGCTTGGGATATTGGTAAGTCTTCATGACGGGAGGGCAGCGGCTTTCATGGAGCCCATCATTGGCTCCGTTTGGATTTTGGCAATCCCGCGGGTGGCGTGGGAGCGTGTTTAAAGGCGGCGTCGATCTATCTCCATCCGCATCACCCTTGACGGCTCAAGACGCGGCCTGCAATCCGGTCAGCGTCCCGGTGCTTGATCCGAACGCATCGACCTCGACGCCGAGCCGCTGGAGCATGGTGACGAAGAGATTGCTCAACGGGGTATTGCGCGCGCGGTCGAAGGCGAGGTGCTGGCCGTGCTTGAAGCCGCCCCCGGCAAGGAGGATCGGGAGGTTCGAATTGTCGTGGGTATTGGCGTCGCCCATGTTGCTGCCGTAGAGAATCATCGTGCGGTCCAGCAGTCGATGGGGACCGTCTTTGATCCCGGCGAGTTGGGCCAGCAAATCGCGCAGGATGGCCATTTGCTGATGATCCACTTTCTCCAATTGCCGCACCTTTTCCTCCGCCTGCCCGTGGTGACTGAGGTTGTGGTAGCCATCGGTGGAGCGCGTGTGATCGCCAAGATCGAAGACGGGCGTGGCGAAGGCATCGACCATCACATTGACGATACGCGTGGAATCGGTCGTGAGCGCCAACTCCGCCATCGAGAGCATGAGCCGGAACTTATCGAGGAAGAGGGAGTTATCCCGCACGTCCTGAGGCGGCTCGATCTCGACGCGCGGCTTGGGCCGCTGCTCCCATTCGCCGGCAACTTGCAGCCGGTCCTCGAGTTCGCGGACGGAGGTGAAGTATTGATCGAGCCGCTCCCGATCCTCGCCGCCCAGCCTGCGGCTGAATTGCTTCGTCTCGGCGTTCACGGCGTCGAGGATGCTGCCGCGCTCCTTGAGCTGGCGCAGGCGATGCTCGACCTCGGCGGCCGAGCCCTGGACGAACATTTTCTTGAAGAGGGACGACGGACTGTCCTCCGCGGGCAGCAGAACGCCATCCCGCGTCCACGAAAGGCTGCGGTTGGCTTTCACGATATTGACGCCGAGATTCAAGCTGGCGAAGCGGGTGGGCTGGCCGAGCTTCTCCGCGGCGAACTGATCGAGTGAAATCTGATTGCGAAACCCGCTGCTGGTCGGGCCCCTGGCCGCGGTCAGAAAACAATTCTCGGTGGAATGACCGCCCACGACGCCGGGATGCGAGAGCCCGCTGATGACGGTGAAATCATTCCGGAACATCTTGAGATCCTCCAGATAAGGCGAGAGCTCGTAATCGGGGCCAGTCGTCTCCGGAAAGAATTGTTTCGGCAGCACGCCGAGGTTGTTCGAGATCGCCAGCATGCGGCGGGGCGATTGCGGCTCGCTCGCGCGGGAGAAGACCGGCCTCATGCACTCCAGCAGCGGCAGCGCGAGAATGACGCCGATGCCGCGAAGGAAGGTCCGGCGCTCCATGCGCGAAGACGAGGTGTAAATGTGCGGAGCGTTCATGGAATGGAGGGTCGGTGGGATGCGGACGCCAGGCAACCGGCCTGGCCAAGGAAAATCCTGCTGCGCACGAATCCGCGCAGGAGATCGCGCACCCGGTATCCGGAGGGCTGGCATTCATCGAGGATGGCCTCGATCTCCGCGCGATCGGAAAAACGCACGGGCGAGCCGGTGGCATAGACGGTAAACTGGCGGAGGAGATTGCGCGCAAGCTGGCGTGGATTGCCGGCGAGGATGGCTTTCAAATCCACGATATTTTTGAACGAGCGGCCATCCAACAGCGTGCCCGCGGAATCGACGGGCCCGGCCATGGTGTAAGCGAAATCGTGCCCCGCGCGATCGATGCCGGTGACGCGGTCGCCCTTCTCCAGACCGCGATAACGATCGCGCCACGCGCCCATGATATCGAAGTTCTCCAGCGCCAATCCCACGGGATCGAAGCGGGCATGACAAGCGGCGCAGGTCTTCGATTTCGTGTGCATGGCCAGCAGATCGCGAATGGTCTTCGCGCCGCGAATGTCCGGCTCGACGGCGGGCACGGAGGGAGGCGGCGGCGGCGGCGGCTCACCCATGATCCTCGTCATAATCCATGCGCCGCGAATCACGGGCGAGGTGGTGGTGCCGTTCGAGGTCACGCGCAGCACCGCGCCCTGGGTGAGCAGTCCGCCGTAGGGACTGGATTTCGGAAGAGCCACCTTGCGCATGCGGGAGCCCTCGACGGGCGCGATGCCGTAGTGCATCGAGAGCCGATCGTTCACGAAGACGAAGTCCGACGCCACCATCGCGGTGGCGGGAAGGTTTTCGCGCACCATCGCGGTAAAAAAGGCGCGCGTCTCCGCACCCAGCGATTCGATGAGGTAATCGTCGAGACGGTACTCGGGATAAAGCCGGATGTCCGGCGCGTCGCGCTTCAGATCTTTCAAGTCCAGCCAGTAGTCGGTGAAGTTTTCGACGAAGCGATCGAAGGCGGGGTTGTCGATCAAGCGGTCCGTCTCGGCCCGCAGGACCTCCGCGTTCCGCATCTCGCCGGCCCGCGCGCGCGCGGCCAGCGCCGCATCCGGACGCGAGTTTGAAAGGAAGTGCGAGAGTCGCGATGCGATGGCCTGATGATCGTCCGCGCGGACTGGTTCCCGCAGATAGAGAAAGTGGCCGGAGCAGAGAAACGCCTTGTATCCGGCGAGCATGGCCTCGGCAAAGGGCGCGCCTTCATCGATCTGCCGCAGAATCAGCTTTTCATAGAATGGCAGCGCGTCCTCCGGCACAGGCTCGCGCGCCGCGAGCTGCGCAAATCGCCGGAACAGGCGAACGGCGTCCCGTTTCGGATCGGCGGAAATGATTTCCACGGGAAGCTCTCCTCGCGATGAGGAAGCGTTCCGGATGGGCAGCTCATCGAACAACACGCGGTGGGACGCGGGCGGCCATTCCTGCGGCGAAATGGGACCGGTAATCTCGATCGAACGAAAAGCGACGCCCGGCTGGCCGCCCTTGGGAAAGGGCGGATAGCGATACGTCGGCGGGCCGTTGTTCACATTCAGAGCCACCGGAACCGGCAGACCGAGAAGGCTGTATTCAAAAGTCTCGCCCGCGCGAAGACGCACGGTGGTTTCATACTCGCGGCCTTCGGGCGCGATATCCATGATGCCGCCGGTCGCGCGCACATCGCCGGAAACGTCGGCTCCCGACGGCGCGCGCGCGCGGAAAGTCATCGGCGCCGATTTCGCGGCGGGCACAAGTTGGAAGCCCTCGATCTGAAGCACCGCGCGCGCGAAAAACCGCACCTGGTAGTCGCCCGCGATCTTCGCGACGAAGCCGTGAGGATAGCCAAAGTAGGGCCACGAAGCGGAACGAAAGAGCGCCATCTCCACGTTCGGATCGTGCCGGTCGCTTTTGCGAACCTCGACCAGATCCAGTTCCTTGAGAGGCAGCATCTTCGAATCGCGCGCGTAGAACATCGCCTCGCGATTGCCGAAGGTGGTGGCGCTCGGGAAGAGCTTCGTCGCCGGCGCTTCGTAGCGCGTCTGCGCGGGCGGCTGCTCGCCGCCCGCCATCGCGGCCCTCAGCGCCGTGTCCGCGGCATCCAGATAAGCCGCGAGCTGGACGCGCGATATATCGAGCGCCCTCGCCGATTTGTTGAAGCCGTTCTGCGAGCGGTCCTCCGGCAGCATGTCGCGGATGTCCAGATTCGGAAGTTGCAGGAGGTCGCGCAGATTGTTCTCGTACTCCTCGCGATTCAGCCGGCGCATCGGCCCGCGCCCGTTCGCCACGACCTCCGCGAGATCGGCGGCGCCGATCCCCGCGCCCAGCAGCGCGACCAGCGTTTTGCGATCCTCAGCAGGCAGATCCTCCGGGTCAGGCGGCATCTCTCCTTTTTGAATGCGATCGTGGATTTGGATCCATCGAGCGCGCGATCCCGGATCCGCGAGGTCCAACGGGAGCTTGCTGAGATCCAGACCGCCCCGGGTCTTGCGGGAGTTGTGACAATCCAGGCAATTTTGGGAGATGGAAATGGCCATGGCCTTCGCGGCGACGTCATCGCTCTTTGCCAGGCCGTCGTCGCCCGGAGCGGCCGCCGCCAAGGCGAGCGACAGGACTGCGATGCTCCAGACAGAGAGACGCGGTTTCATCCGGCAATCGATTTTCCCGCGAACGCCGCGGAGGCCATTTCCCCCGCGCGCCTCATGGTGGGAGACAGTTTCATCATGAGGTCTTCACTCAAGCGCTGGCTTGGCCCGGTGATCCAAAGGCTCGCGACGGCCACCCCCTGGGCATCGAGAATAGGCGCGCCGATGCAGTGGTGTCCCTCGAGGTGTTCACCGGCGTCCACGGCAAAGCCCTGGGCGCGCACTCTTTCCAGGCATTTTTCGAATTCCCCGCGGGTTCCAATGGTCCATGGTTGAAAGCGTTCGAACTTCATCTGCCGCAGGATCGCCTCGCGCTCCTCATCCGGCATGAACGCCAGCATCACCTTGCCCGGCGCGCTCGTGTGGAGCGGAAATCGGGTGCCGCGTTCCACATAGAATTTGATCAAGGCTCTTCCGATCACGCGCTCCAGGACGAGGCCTTCGGCGCCCGCGATGATGCCCACGTGCGCGGCCTCGCCCGTCTGCCCGCTCAACCACCGCAGTGCCGGCATCGCGGCCTCGGTAAGAGGCACATCGTCCGTCACCGGCTGACAGAGGGACAGCAGCTTGGCGCCCACGCGGAAGCGCTTGTCCCCATCCCGATGGACGTAGCCATGCACAGCGAGCGATTGCGTGACTCGATAGACGAAGTTCAGACTGAGCCCCATTTCCGTCGCGAGATCGGAGATGCCCAATCCTTCCGGATGTCTTCCCAGGCACTCCAGCACGCCGAGCGCCCGGTCCAGGCTCGGGGTGCTGAAACCGGAGTCCGTGATCGAGCGTTGATTTGTCTTCTCCAGTTTCGATCCCTTCAGAGGCATGTTTCTATATGTGTCACTGCAATTATATATAGAAACACGCGGGCAGCGGTTTACTTTGGAGAAAAGAATTCGCCGCTCGATGGCGGCGATTTCGTTGCCCCGAAAGGGGCGCGCAGCGCAGAGAAAACCGCGGCGCCAAAAGCCATCGGGAACCACCCTATTCTCCGCGTCGTTCCCACACCTTCCGTTCCTCCCGCCTATTCTCCCCAATGGGTTTGATTCCCCTGGAAGGCTCGCCTCTCGCCTGGACCCCCACGAGCATCCCGCAGTCGCGGGACTCGCTGGGATGGCCGGAGACGGCATGGAAGCGCCGTCCCCGGCCATTTTCATACTTTACGCCAACGAGCCACGATCATCCATGATGATGATGATGATGATGGTGGTGATGGTGATGGTGATGGTCAGCTTGCGCCGGGGTGGCCACTGCCAGAACGGCAAAGGCTGCGCATCCGAGGATCAGTTTTTGTAGCAATCGCATGGGGTTCTCACCTCCTTAATACCGAGGTTTCGATGGTTGGAAATCGGGTGGGTTGAGGGGGCGCGTTGCCCCCCATTTCAATTTCCAGGACGGCGGGATTTCAGGCTCGAACATCCCGTTCAGGCAACGCAAATCGCGCGAAATATTTTCCCGAAAGGCCATTTTTCGCTTGTCAAAGCCATCCCGGGGGTGGCGCCGCCGATTAAGCGCGCCGCCCGACAGAGGCGAGCGGGCATGCCGCCGGCGCCCGCATGACTTCCTGGCGCCGCTTTTAATCACACCCTCCCGCAGTCGCGAGACTCTCTTTCGCTTGGCAAAACCGGGGATCGGCCTTTGAATCCCGATTCCCGCGAATGACGCTCCTTGATCGTTACATCATCAGAAACTTCGTTGAACCGTTCCTGATCTGCTTCTGCGCCTTTATCGCGATTTGGTTGATCATCGACTTGAATGACAATCACCAGGATTTCCTGGAGGCGCACGCTTCGCTGCGCCAGGTGACCGGCTTCTATCTCACACAGCTTCCCTCGACGGTGCTCTTCTCCCTGCCCATCGGTCTGCTGCTTGCCCTGCTGTCCTCGCTAAGCTCCATGTCACGGCGCAACGAGATTATTTCCATGCTGACCGCGGGACGCAGCGTCTTGCGGGTGCTGGCCCCCCTGCTGTGCATCGGCCTGCTGGCCACCGGAGCCAGCCTGTGGCTGAACTGGGGACTCGCCCCCCACGCCGAAGGGATCAAGAAGGTGGGGATGAAACAGATTCGCCAGAAAAAAAATGCCGGTGACGTCGAGCCCGTGAACGGCCATCTTTTTCGCGATCGCCTGAATGACCGGACGTGGTTTGTCCGCCACTTTTATCCCGGGCAATCCCAATTCGATGACGTGCATATCATGCAGCAAACCGGAGACGGCAAGATCACCACGAAGTGGTACGCCCAACACGCAACGTATGAGGCCGCGACGAAGACGTGGGTGTTGGAAAATGGACGGATCGTCGAATTCGACGACATGGGCGGGATCGCGAGCGCCGATCCCTTCCTTGACGGCGTGCGCAGGATCTCCGGATGGACCGAAACTCCGTGGCGCATATCCAGTTCTCAACTGGATCCGCAAAACCTCTCCATCCCGGAACTCCAGGACTACATGCGCTACAACTCGGACTTTCCCCGGGCGCAACTGGCGCCGTATCGGACCAACCTGAGCGACCGCTGGGCGTTGCCCCTCTCCTGCCTGATCGTGGTGCTGGTCGCCGCTCCGCTCGGAATCGTTTACAATCGGCGGGGCGTGCTCGCGGGCGTCGCCAGCGGCATTTTCATCTTTTTCGCGATGATGCTGACGCGCTACTTGTTCCTCGCGCTTGCAAAGGGAGATCGCATCAGCCCCACATGGGGACCGTGGATTCCCGACATTGTCTTCGGGCTGATCGGCGTCATCCTGCTTTGGTTCCGATCCACGAACCGGGATCTTCCCTCGTTGTCCTTCTTTCTCTTTCGCAAACGCAAATGAATCAGGAATGGTCCATCCAAAGTCGTTCCGAGCGCTGTTCCATGACGGGCGAACCGTTTCAGGACGGAGAATATTTCTACACCCTGCTCTTTCACGAAAAGGAAGGATTGCGGCGCGAAGACCTCAGCGAAGCGGCGTGGAAAGCGAGGGACAACTCCCGCGAGCCTTTTTCCTTCTGGCGCTCGAAATTCGAGCCGCCGCCGCCCCCTTCCCCCGAGCCGCTCGGGAAGCAAACGGCGGAAGACCTCCTGCGCCAGTATATGCAGGAGGGTGATTCCCAGCACGCCAGCGCCCGCTACATTCTCGCGCTGATGCTGGAGCGCAAAAGGCTCCTCAAGCAGGTGGAAGCTCGCACGGGCGATTCAGGCGAACGCATCCTCATCTACGAGCACGTCAAAACCGGCGAGGTTTTCGTGGTGCCCGAACCCGAACTGCATCTCGATCAAATCGAAAAAGTGCAGATGGAAGTCTCATCGCTCCTGATGCCGAATTAGAGGAGCGGACTGCAAACGAGCGCGTTCCGCGCCGGTGAGAATGCGACCCATCACGCAATCACCGCCCATCCCCTGCTCCCACCGCCCCCCAGTCTCAGGGATCTTCACCTGAGAGCCAGGTGGAAAATCCCTGAGACATCCGCCGATCCGCCAGGATCAGCGATGGTGGAAACCGCGATGGAAGCCGTGGCCGTGGCCGTAGTAGTGATGGCCATGGTACCAGTAGCCGCCGCCGCCAAACGCGAACGACACGCCCGGGCCGGGGCCATAGTAGCCTGGGCCCCACCCGCCCCAATAGTAGGGCGATCCGACGAACACCTCGGGACCGTAATATCCGGGACCCCAATAGCGCCCATGCCAGTAGTGCCCATGCCCGTAGTAGTGGCCGCCGTGATGCCAGGCTGCCTCAGCGGGGGTCGCCATCGCGATTCCGCACGCAGCTACGCCTGCCATGATGATCTTTGTAATCATTTTCATAACGATTCTTCTGGTTTTGTTTGGCCTGAAGAGAGGCCTTTTATTTCGCGGTCAAGAAATGCCGCTCGCGGATGATAGACAATAATCTGAGCGGGTTCATTCATTACATTATCGTATGGAAAATGGCTCCTTCCTGCGCCTGTTTGCGGGGACGTGAGAGACGATTTCGTTGCGCGCGCCGGAAACTGTGCAAACTTTCCCGGCCCTCATGCGAAAAACCGGCCTTCCCACTCTTCTCCTTATTCTGGCGATGGCCGTGCTTGCCAGGGGTGCCGACCCGCTCACGGAAGGAATTCCGTTCACGTATCACGATGGCTTCATTTTGCTTCAAGGGTGGCCGGCGCAAAGCGCGGCGCCCATGAACTTCCTTCTTGATTCCGGCGCCGGCGCATCGGTCCTGGATCTCCGCTCCGCCAAAAAACTCCACGTGCCCCTCGGCGCGCCGATGGAAATCCGCGGAGTCGGATCCAAATCCACCGCCTATCGGATTCCGCCCATTCAGGCGACGGACGGAAATACCAGGATCGCAACGATCTCGCTGGCGGTGGATCTTGCGAATGCAGAGAAGATTTGCAGCGAACCGGTGGATGGTCTGATTGGCGTCGATTTCTTCTCGAATCGCATCGTGCAAATTGACTTCACAGCCCACGTCATCCGGTTTCCGGCAAAGGCGGATCCCAGCGGAGGCCAAACGCTTCCCATGCGATTTCGCAACGGGACGATGTGCGTGCCGGTGGCCGTGAATGGGTCGCATCCTCGCTGGACTCGATTTGACACCGGCTGCAATGACGCGCTGCATTGGGTGATCCCCCGCACCCGCGACGCAGCCCCCGCGCAAGGTCTTTCGATCGGCTTCGTGACAAACACCCGCGATCAGACGCTGACTTCCGTGCGCCTCGGGAGCCAGTCTCTCGAATTCGTGGAAACCACCCTGCATGGACGCGAGCTATTCCGCGGAGAGGCGGGCTTGCTGGGCAATGGCGTTCTCTCCCGATTCACGGTGACGGTGGATGCGGGCAATCGGCGCATTATTTTGGCGCCAGCCACCGCCCAGGCCACCATTTCCCGCAGAGCGCCAAC
>Ga0206813_1150_pt1 | contig 12246 bp, 12 predicted proteins | sample Alteio_BWOrgCont_92_FD_152856 | JGI IMG/M metagenome (GOLD analysis project Ga0206813, IMG submission 152856) | Enriched cells from forest soil in Barre Woods Harvard Forest LTER site, Petersham, Massachusetts, United States -... | ecosystem: Environmental > Terrestrial > Soil > Temperate forest >...
AATCCTGGGCCGGAGGCGAATTCGGGCTTGAGGGTTGCGGCGGCGCTGAGTGTAGGCGGCTGCTCGAAGTCGTCTTGGGCGAGCAAAGTGAAGGGTAGGATGAGCAGGAGCAGTGCGGCGATTTTCATTGGGCGATTTGGATTAGTTGAGAGGGGGAAGATTCGAAGTAAAGGCAGCGCGATTCCACGAACGAGTGGGTTTGATGCGGGTTTGTTTAGTCGGCGAGGATCGTGAAATCGCGGCTCGCGCGACGGACCGCAGGGGCGTCGGTGACGATAATCGTGGCGCCGGGGCTCAGGACATTGTAAAGTTTGCCGGCGAAATCCGGGGAAATGCGCACGCGCCGCCCGAGATCCGCGAGGCTCACCCCGCGACCCGCGGCGTCGCTTTCTACGGTCATCCACTTGCGGGCCTCGCGGCCTAGGGCCAACGGACTGGCGGCGCCGGTGACACCATCGAGCAGGGTAAAGACGTGTCCGCCGAGCGAGCCGTTTAGTTCGATTGCTGCGCGGCCGATGGGCGTGCCATTCCGATAAACATAAACCGCGCGATCCGCGGCGCTCACGAGCACGGTGATCGGGCCTTTGGCGCTGCGCTCGGGCTGCCATTGGAATTCGCCGCGCCCGAGCGGCTTGAGCATTTCGGCCGAGAAATCCTTCGGCGCGAGCAACACGCCGGGATTGGCCGCGAAATGCGGCTGCGCCTTGCTTTCATCGCCGATGACGACCGTGCCGCCGCGCGAAGTCAGCCCGAAGAGCAGCTTCGAGAAATCATACGGCATGCGAATGCAGCCGTGGCTCGCGGGATAGCCGGGAAGATTGCCCGAGTGCATCGCAATGCCACTCCACGTGAGCCGCTGCATATTCGGCATCGGCGCATTCTGGTAAAGGTTCGAGAAGTGGGTCTCCTTTTTCTCGAGGATCGTGAAGACACCGGTCGGCGTGCCGTGTCCTTTCGTGCCGGTGCTCACCGATGAGCGTCCGACGAGGATACCATTGCGATAGACACTGATCGTTTGCAGCGGAAGGCTGACCAGCGCCACCACAGGGCCCTCCGGTGAGATGCGCGGATTCCACCAGTACTCGCCGGGCTTGAGCGGTCTGGTCGGTTTGCCAGTGGGCGTGCCCTTTGTGTGCGACGCCGGCTGCGGCGCCGCGGCGGCGCCAGGCAATATGGTCAGCGCGACCAGAGCAAAGGCGGTGGCAAAGTGGATCTGTCTGCGGCTCATGGCTTGGTGAATATTTGGGTATTGATTACTTGGTGTAGCTCTTGCCGTCCGACGCAGACGCAGGCATGCCGCCTGTGGGGAAGAGGAGGGTGATCACGAAACGCACGCCCCACTGAGGTCCGTTGGCGGGACCGTCGGCGTAATACTTGCCGCCAAGGGAGAATTGCACGGGCAGCGGGCCGATTTTCAAAAGCTGGCTGACGCTGACATTTAGAGGCACGTTCCACTGGCTGTCGTTCCAGTTGTAGGAGGTCTCCGCGTTGACGCCGAACGTGGTTTTGGTCTTCGTGGTGTAGGAGAGGAACGGCTGGAGGAAGGTGTTGTTCACGCTGCGCCGGCTCTCTTCGCCCGCGAAGGACCAGATGTGGTTTGCGAGCAGGCCGTAAGTCCACCCGCCGTCTTGCCGCAAGGCGAGGGCCGTGGGGCCCGCGCCCCATTTCTGGCTGCCCAGAAGATTATCCGTGGCGGTTGGATAGAGGAAGACTGGCCCCGCGGCGAGAATCCAACCCCCGACGGGCGCCTTGGGCGAAAGGAAAAAACTCTGCAAGGTATCGCCCAGGCCATCCTGCACGCGTCCGGGCAGCCGCGCCGCCACGGCTTTGTTGAAGGCTTCGCGGAGGATGCTCTTCTGGTTGTTGGTCAAGTCCACGGGGAGGTTATCGATCACTTCTTCAAAAGTCGGCCCCGCGCCCTTGAAGACATCCTCCTGATGAATGTAGGGGATGATGGTGCGGACGATGAGATTCCAGTCGTTGCCGAGCGAGACGGGGATGACTGGCTGGATGTTGAGGGTGTATCGCCAGCCCTCCTCGTTCGGACCAATTCGAAAGTCGAAGTTGTTCTGAAACGGGACACTGATGAGGCTGGCGACGGGGTTCGAGAGCTTCTTCGCGAGTTCGGCGGCGTCGTCCTGCGCCTCGGCGCGGAATGCGCCGAGGCAGCAGGCGAGGATGGCAAGTGTGTGGGTGGTTTTCACGGGAGTACGATTTGATCTGCGTTTGCGGGTTCATAGCGCACGCTTCACCGCGGCCTGCGCAATCCGACTGGTTAGTCCGTCAGAATGATCGCGTCCTTCGCTTTTCTGATCTCCTCCTCTTCCGCCGAGGTAAGCTTGTTGTCGCTGAGCTCAATCATGACCTTTTTCAAGTCACCGGTGAACTTGAACGGCACATGATAGTCTTCGCTGACTGGCGTTCCGGTGTCTTCGCCGATGTCGAGGGTCTCATCCGCCGAGATGCGGAACGGAATGGTGTGCGCCACCTTGCCCTCGCCGGCCACCTTCCCGTCCACCTTGAGAGTGGCCGTGCCGCTCTTGGCCAGGCCGGGGCCGTCATATTTGAAGTCGAGCACGATGACGTGTTTGCCGGGCGTTAGCTTGTCCTGTCCGGCCACAGTGTATCGATAGACGCCCACATTATTGTAGTGGAAGACTGGCTTGCTGTCGAGCAGGTAGAGGCCCCAGCCGTTGAAGCGGCCACCCTGCGTCACGATCACGCCTTCCGCGCCGCCCGCGGGGACGTCCACCTCGGCGGCGACCTTGAACGATTTGTTCAAGATGCTCGGCGCGGTCCCTTCGGGAATGCGCGTCATGCCGGGGTAATAGGTAAAGAGCGAACGGCCGCGGGTGAGGCTGGGCCGGTTGTCCACGCTCAGGCGCTCGATCTTGCTGTTGTCGAGGGGCAGGACGTTGTATTTGGCCGCTTCGATCCAGAACAGATCCTGAAGCTCCCTGAGCTTCTTTGGCTCCATCGCCGCGAGGTTATTGGCTTCGCTGAAGTCCTTGGTGACGTCGTAGAGTTCCCACTTGTAGTCATCGACGTCGATCGTCTTGCCCGTGGCCCACGGCGGGAGGGGCGGCGTGGTGGCGGCGACCCAGCCATCGTTGTAGATGGCGCGATTGGAGAACATCTCGAAGTATTGCGTGCGGCGTTTCGATGGCGCTTTTTGTCCCGCGGCCGCGGGATCGAACGTGTAAGCCATGCTCACCCCTTCGATCGGCTTCTGCGGCACGCCATTGAGGACGGAAGGAGACTGCACGCCGACGACGTCGAGGATGGTCGGCGCAATGTCGATGACGTGGTGGAACTGGGTGCGGATGCCGCCCTGGTCCTTGATCCGCGCGGGCCACGAGATGACGAGGCCGTTGCGGGTGCCGCCGAAGTGGGAGGCGATTTGTTTCGTCCACTGGAATGGCGTATCCATCGCGTGCGCCCAGCCGATGGGGTAATGGTTGAAGGTCATCGGCCCACCGAGATCGTCCATGTGCGCCACTATTTCCTTGAAGTCCTCGGGCGTGGCGTTGAAGAACGACATCTCGTTGAGCAAACCCTGGTGGCCGCCTTCTGCGCTCGCGCCGTTGTCACCCTGGATGTAAATGACCAGCGTGTTGTCGAGTTCGCCCATATCTTCGATCGCGTCGAGAACGCGGCCCATCTGCGTATCGCAATACGAAAGCGCGGCAGCATAGACCTCCATCATGTGGGCATAGACCTTCTTGTGCTCGGCATCGAGCGAGTCCCATGACTCGATGCCCGCCGAGCGCTCCGTCAACCTGGTATCCTGCGGGATGATGCCCAGTTGCTTCTGCCGCGCGAGAGTTTCCCCGCGCACCTTGTCCCAGCCCTGGTCGAATTGACCTTTGAACTTCGCAATCCAATCCTTGGGCGCATGATGGGGCGCGTGCGCCGTGCCGGTCGAGTAGTAGGTCAGCCACGGCTTGTTGGGCGCTACCGAGTGCAGCAGACGAAGCCGGGCGATGGTGTGATCGGCCATGTCTTTCTCGAAGAAATAGTTCGGATCGTCGTGCGGCGCCTCGATCGGCTTGATGTTCTCGAAGATGGCCGGCGCCCATTGGCTCGTGTCGCCGCCGATGAAGCCGTAGAAGTATTCAAAGCCCAAGCCGGTGGGCCACAGGTCGAACGGTCCCGCCTGGCTGTTGTGCCAGTCGGGCACATTGTGATTCTTGCCGTACCAAGCGGTATTGTAACCGTTTTGCCGGAGCACTTCCGCAAAGGTTCCGCAGCTTTTGGACATGAGCGAGTTGTAGCCCGGGAATCCAGTGGCCGCCTCCATGATGATGCCCGTATTTGCCGAGTGGTGATTGCGCCCGGAGAGCAACGCCGCCCGCGTGGGTGAGCAAAGCGCGCAAGTATGGAATTGCGTATAGCGGAGTCCATTCTTCGCCAGCCGGTCAAACGTCGGCGTGGGAATCGGTCCGCCGAAAGTGGACGCTGCGCCGAAGCCCACGTCATCGGTGAGGATGAGCAGAATATTCGGGGCGCCCTTCGGCGCGGTGACTTCCTTGGGGAAATCTTTGACGGAGTCCTTCACCGTGCGGCCAATAATGCCGCCAAAGGGCGGTTCGGGCCTGGGGAGGACTTCCTGCGCGCCAGCAGTTGGCACGCCAATCGCGCCGAGCGCAAAGCTGAGGCCGGCGAGGATGGTCGTGTGTGTTGCTTTCATGGTGGTTGATTTTACCGATTCCGATTTCCCACGAACGAATCAGCGGGGGTGGATTTCCGTGATCTTGGATCCCTGGAGGCCGAGGCCGCCCATCAGGCCCTTTTGATTGAAGAAGAAGGCGTAGATATCTCTGTTGAGATTGGTGGTGCTCAAAGAACTCGAGACTCCTTTATCCACCACGACAAGGCTCGGCGCGCTGCCGAGCGCCCAGCCGCCTCGTTCATGCAGATGATTCATCGCCCGACGGTTTATGAAAAAGAGGGCATAGCCGAATTTCTGAAGCCCGGCCTGCAAGCCGTAGGAGGCGGCAACGGTATTATAATAGCCCGCTGTGCCGTGTTTCGTGATCAGCGCGCCGTCGCCGTGCTGCGCCGCGACGACAAATCCGGCTTTCGTGATGCTGGGAAAAACGAGCACGGCGATCGCCTGCATGCCGATTGCGTGGGCTTTGGAATTCGCGGCATAAAGATCGCGCAACGCGGCGCGCGAGGCTGTGTCGATTGCCGCCGCGCTGGCCGCGCGGGCTTGGGTAGCTGCGAAGCTGACAACGCCGAGGGTTATAATGATCGCGGCGCGCAGACTCAGGAGTTTGAGGTTTTTCATGTCAGTTGGTTTTGGTTTGGTTTGTTTGCCGGGTGGATGGGAAAGCAAAGCGGTTAGAGGAAGAGCGGTTGCGCGAGCCGGAAATCGAGCAGCGTGCCGCGGGAGACGGTGACGGCCTGGCCGGGCGCGAGGAGGGATGTGGCTGCGCCGATGGCAGCGCCTTTGCCCGCGCCGCGTCCGCCATCGAAGGCCGCGCCGATCAGCGCGCCAGCGCCAGCTCGACCCAAGGTTTTGGCCCCGCTCGAGGCTCCCGTCTGCTCGTAGCTGGTGGTGTAGATGGGTTCGAGGGCGCCATTGATGCGGATGTCGGTAAGGCTGAGGGCGAGCGCCGAGCGGCCCGCGACGCGGCCCGCCGAAGCGGAAGTGTCGATCCGGCCCCAGACCTTTGAGCCCGTCGCGGCAATCGTCTTGCCTCTCACTACAAGGGGACGCGCCAGCACAGCGGTGAATCGGCGTCCGACTGGGTCACTGGACGAAACAGTGTCGTCCATGCGGACGACGAGGGTCGTGCCAGCGGGGATTGTAACTGCTTGAGCCGAGGCGCTGAGAGCAGTGGAGAAAACAACGAGGAGGGCGAGTGATTTCAGGAGGGTTTTCACGATGGCGATTTAAGTTGTGGAGGGTGAGCGAGTGTTGGGTGAGTAAGCAGGAAGTTTTGCGCGAGCTAGTTACCCGCGGTCTTGAGTTCCAGGTTCAGAATGCGCTTGAGTTCGGCTATCGTTTCGGGCAGTTCGCACGAACCATGAGGGCCGGGCACGATCTTCTCGGATTTGGCGGTGTCGAGGTGGGAACTCCAATACGGGACGACGCCGTCGGAACTGTTTGGCGTATCTCCCTTGCCTCGGTCGCCGATGATCGAGTGGTGCGGCGCCTGGATCGGGAGTTTGTCCATGATCTTTAGCGTAGGGTTTTTCGGCGAGAGGCTGTAGATGCTATTGGGCAAACTTTTAGCGCCAGTGACGCTGGTCAGCGCGTTGCCGAGAGAGTTTCTCGCGGCCGTGGCAAGCGTGGACGGCAAGGCGATGAGTCGCGCAGCGATTTCGCCGATGCTGCTGGTGGCCATTTGGCTGCCGCGATGCGGCGTGCAGATGAAGACGATGCGGTGGACCCTGGGGTTGGCGTCGAAGATCGTCGCGCGGCGGACGAGGTTCTCCGCGGGCAGTGACGCGAGCACACTCGCCGCATGGGCGCCCACCCCGCGTTCCCATGCGGCGAGGTCGAATTTGGTGACCTGCAACCGGGAGACCATGCCACCCATGCTGTGGCTGACGAACACGAATGGGCGATGCCCCGGATAAACCTGCTCCACCTTGGCCAGTTCCTCGCGGAATCGGAGCGCGGAGTAGAGCACCGGATAGCCGGTCGGATAGTTGAAGGCCCAGCACTGATAATGTTCGCGCAGCACCGGGTCCGTTTCAATTTCGTTGGCCACATTGCGCCACATGCGGGCCGTGGAAACCAGCCCGTGGACAAAGATCAATGGGATTCGCTTGGGATCATAGGGCTGCAACATATAGATCCCGGTCTGGTCCATGTGACCGCTCACGTTGATAGCGCCCATAAGACCGGCGATGAGTTCGTTGACCGATGGGTAATAGGCCAGCGGCGCGGAGAAGTCGGCATCGAGCGGGCGCACGGCTCCATTGACGGTTGCCGTTGGCTGCGCGCTCGGGTCGCGCAATGCGAGGGTGGCGTCATGGCCGTGAAAATCCAGCGTTGCCGTGACCGGCGCGGTGACGCCTACGCGCGGCGCGAACGGCTCGCGCGGGGTCGTCTTCCGAACCCCCACGAGCGCGCCGCCGATTCCCTCCTGGCGGTCGGGCCGCTTGAGCGATTTCATCGGCACATCCCGCGCCGGCACGAACGAGGTGAAGAAATTGGGCGCCCAAATGCCCAGTTTACCGCCCGGTTGAAAGCGGAGGTGATACGAGGCGCCGCTCGTGGCAAGGGTATCCGGGTGGTTCCACATTTGACCCTGGTCCGCGGAACGCAGCAGGACGGTCAACTCGGCAGCGGCGGCGTTGTAAGTATCGCGAGCCGCAGTGGGCCCATTCTTCGTACCGGCTTGAGGAGCGGCCTCCTCCGCTGCTTGCAGGTAGAGCGCGGCCCGTTCCTGCGTGGAATGACTCCTGGAGCGAGCCTCGCGCAGGCTTTTCGAGCCTGAGCCGTTGGTTTCCGGGATGGGGGCGTATTGCGCGCAACCCGCGAAAGCAAGCGCGGCGCACGTGACAAGGGCGATAGCCTGGATACGCATAATTGGTGTGAGATGCACTGTTTCCTGGATCAAGACGGTCAGGCTTGCGGAGCGGCGGAGTAAGGAGGACGGCGAGTTAGAATTTGATGCCCACCGTGAGCTGGGCGCCTGATAGTGTTACGTCGTAAAGGTAGCCGCCGCTTCTGTAGTTCGTGTACATATAACGGTAGCCGAGTTCCGCAAAGATGTTCGGCGTGAAATTGCAGCCGAGTCCCGCATAACCCTGCCATGTGAGCTGGGAGCCGATGCTGAAGCCGCCGATGTCCGCCTTGCCGGCGAGGTAAAACGTCCTGTTGAAATTGTAGTGTCCGCCAATGCCCACGTAGGGATCCCACCAGTCCTCGCTGAGGCTGGCGGAACGATTGAGATTCGTCTTCAAGGCGCCGGCGATCTCGTTCGCAACGCGCTGCATTGCCGCATTGACCCTGGCCTGGGCCGCTGCTTTGAGGGCTGTGGTCGTCGCCGCCACCTGGGCCTGGATCGCCGCCACCAGCTCAGGGTCTCTCTTTAACTGAATGATCACTGCCAGGAGCTTCAGCTTCTGCCTGGCGTCGAGATCCGGAACGGGCAGCGCGGCGGCCTTTTCGTCGAGCAGATTGCGCAGATCCTTTTCGAGCACGGCTGAGAGAGCGGAAAATGAGGTCGCCACAAGCTGCTGGCTGGCCTGATTGATCGCCCCGTTGTTTGGATAGATCGAAAGGGTGTTGTAAATGTTCGTGTAGCGTGTTCCGGCGCGCACATCGAGCCAACCCCACCGGCCTTCGAGGACGCGATAGTTCAGCTCCATGTCGGCGATCCATTCAGCGATGCCGACACTCGCCTTATTCACCAAGCCGTCTGTGAACATCGTAGTCCCAGCATTCACGTAAAGAAAATCTCCGTAGAATCCGAAACGCTGATATCTCACCTCCGTACTCAACGATGCGGCCATATTGAGATACTTCAGCGCCTCGTCGGGGCTCAAATAGACGTGGCTATTGAAGCCACCCACTCCCACCGTGCCTGAAGTGGCTGGCAACCAGCCGGGAGCGGCCAACTGAAACTGCCATGGATTCTCCGGAGCCGGCGGCGTGATTTCTTTCGTTTCCTTGGAATCGGGAACAACGTCTCCCGCGTGGGCGACGAAGCCGGATGCACAGAGCAAAGCGAAGCCGACGCAGGCTGATTTGCGAACGTGTGAAGCAATGGGTTGTTTCATGGGATAGGCGGGACGGAGTTATCGGGTTTTGAGGACGAATCTTGTGCGGAGTAGAGGCCGACGAGCCGGGCGATGAGCACGGCCACGTAAAGCGTGCCTGTCATCGATTCCATGACGGAGAGCATTCGCGCGACGTTGGAGACCGGCGTAATATCCCCGTAGCCGAGCGTGGTCAGCGTGATGAAGCTGAAGTAAAACGAGGTGAATCCATCCATCGGCCCATTCGATGCCTGAGGCGTGTTGAAGGCGAATGCCGAGGGTGTAACGACGACCGCCAGCCGATAAGCCATGGCCCACAGCACTCCTAACAACAGGTAGGCAGACACACTGGCGCACAGCACCTCGGTAGTGACCCGCGGTGTCCGCAACACAAAGCGCAGGACATGGACGATGACGAAAATCAAAAAAACGATCGCGCAGGAGAGGAAGATCGCCGGCGGGAATACGCGGGGCTGGAGATGGTTCATCCATTTTGCCGCGAGTACCGGCGCGACAAGCACAACTGCCAGGATCAGCGTGCGGCGCCGCGCGCTGACGGCAACCACCGCGGCCAAGAAAACGCCTGTCATGAGCGCGCCCTCGATGAACCGCCCGCCAGGAATTCCCTGGACGAATGGCGAAACGAAAATTAACAGGCCCAGCGAGATCAGCAATTCCACCGAAGAGAAGCGCACGGCTCCGCGGCGCGATCCCTGGCGGGACGATTCGGGCGGGCTTTCCTGGGTAGTGTCGGGCATGGGTATTGAAGCGCCGCGAAGTCATGATTTCGACTCAGGGTCACGATCCATGATTTGCAGGAGGCGCAGAATCGGAGTCTGACTCACTCGAATGAACCCTTGGTGCGGTTTATCGAGATCGAGCACGACATCGATCGTAGCGCAGATCAGGATGGCGACGAAGACGCGCGCTGGCAGGCCCCGGTGGTTCCCGAGTCCGCCGGAGAGGCCGATGGCGCACATCGCAATCAGGGCGCCCCACAAAAGCAACCAGATTACCGGGTCCGGCACCCGGCTTTCAAAAGCCAGGATGCGCTCCCTTTGAATCGACGCGGCGTCGATCAATCCCTTGAGCATCGCATCGATCCCGCGCGGTGGCGGCTGGGTCAAAGCGGCCTCCCGGATCACATCCCACATTCGCTGTTGGATGAGATCGGATTGCGCCACTGCCTGCGCCGCCTGATCCGCAGTCGGATTGCGACGCAGCAGGGCCAATTGCGCGCGCAAGTCCAGAAACTCGCGCAAGGCCTGTTTGAATTCCTTTCGCGGCGCGTCTGGCAGGAGGCTGCTCATCATGTAAAGTCCGCCGAGCACATTGGCATCCTGAACCACCAATTGGCGGCGCGCATCGTAACGATTCGCCGAGAGGGAAAAGGTGAACGACAGCAGCAGGGCGAGCAACCCCAGCAGGGAACCGATCACCGATAAAAAGTGCCCCCGGCGAAGATCATCGGCGCGGGGATACCAACGGCGCCCGAGGCGGCCTGCCGCTTCGGACGACAGGATCATCGCCACGAAAAGCACCCCCACGACGCAGAGCGAGTTCTGTTGGTAGAGCCAGCTTGAGTTCATTTTCCAATCACGGCAATCAAGCGCCACACCTATTTTGTCTCAGACACGCCCCGCGGGTTCTTGTTCGCCCTGGGAACAAGCAAGTGGACATGGGGCGCACGCCCCAATTGGGTCCGCCGCTCGGAGTTTCGGCGTAGAAGCTTTGCACGGTTATCGCCGATGGCCATTTGATGCGCTTCACGTTCGTCATGATGAGCGGGTGATGGGAAGGTGAGCGACTCAAGTGTTCCTACATGACCACCACATAGACTGTGGCTCCACCGTAGAATTCCGGACGATAGTAAACTCCACCGACGAAGAAGCAGTTATATCCGCCATAGAAAACGGTGCTATATCCCGTTGGCAAGACGCGAACATAGCCATTGGGGTAGGCGGGGGCATAGGAGCGGGCCGCCACGGCAACTCCATTCGGACCGGCCACCGCAACTGCATTCGGCCCCGCGACTGCAACCCGGTTGACCGTGTTGTTATTCGCATTGACGCCAGATGAAGTTCCGCGATAGCCGCTGGCGGTCGCGCCGGTATTTTTGTTCTGGGCGGCGTATCCGCCATTCTTTCCCGCCACAGCCGCTGCATTCGGCCCGGAGAAAGCGGCTCCATTTCTTGTGGCCGCGGCGGTCCTTCCGTTGGCGCCTTGGGCAGCGGCCCCGCGCGGGCCCACGTAGGCGCTCCCACCGCGTGAGCTGGTGTAACTCGTGCCGCGTCCTGCCGAGGAACTGCTCACGCCGTAAGAACGCGCGTCGGCGGCCGCGGCAGTGAAGAGCAGGGCCGCTCCGGCGAGGAGCGCGAGTGAATAATTGAGTGTCGTTTTCATAATGAAGTTCAGGATTGGCGGGCGACTTTCGTTTTCTCAACGGAACGCATTTTGATTTTCTGCGCGCCTTTCGGCGGGGTAAAGGTGAAGTCCGAGTCAATGACGGATGCGTCGAGATTCCAGGTGGAGAAGGCAATGCGCAATTGCGGGTTGCCTTTGCGATGAAACGTGGCCACCAGTTTTTTCAAGAGATGATCGTGCACCCCGATCCATACCTCCGCGTCCGCCTCCTTGCCGGTCAATGCCAGATGCTCACATTCCACGCTTCCGAGATTGAGGAAACCAGTTTGAAGGGTACTGCGTCCCACGTAGGAAACGGCGCTCGCCTCCCGGCGGAACTCTTTGTACGGATCGCTCACCGCAAACTCGGCGAGCGGCGGAACAAATCCGTATCTCTCGTCGATTTGATCCACGAGTCCGTCGATGGATGTGCGCATCGGGACGGTCGCATAGAGATTCATCTTCGCGTCAAGCAGCGAAAACGTTCTTCCGTCGGCGCGCTGCCGAGCGCCCAGCCGCCTCGTTCATGCAGATGATTCATCGCCCGACGGTTTATGAAAAAGAGGGCATAGCCGAATTTCTGAAGCCCGGCCTGCAAGCCGTAGGAGGCGGCAACGGTATTATAATAGCCCGCTGTGCCGTGTTTCGTGATCAGCGCGCCGTCGCCGTGCTGCGCCGCGACGACAAATCCGGCTTTCGTGATGCTGGGAAAAACGAGCACGGCGATCGCCTGCATGCCGATTGCGTGGGCTTTGGAATTCGCGGCATAAAGATCGCGCAACGCGGCGCGCGAGGCTGTGTCGATTGCCGCCGCGCTGGCCGCGCGGGCTTGGGTAGCTGCGAAGCTGACAACGCCGAGGGTTATAATGATCGCGGCGCGCAGACTCAGGAGTTTGAGGTTTTTCATGTCAGTTGGTTTTGGTTTGGTTTGTTTGCCGGGTGGATGGGAAAGCAAAGCGGTTAGAGGAAGAGCGGTTGCGCGAGCCGGAAATCGAGCAGCGTGCCGCGGGAGACGGTGACGGCCTGGCCGGGCGCGAGGAGGGATGTGGCTGCGCCGATGGCAGCGCCTTTGCCCGCGCCGCGTCCGCCATCGAAGGCCGCGCCGATCAGCGCGCCAGC
>Ga0206813_1160_pt2 | contig 12151 bp, 11 predicted proteins | sample Alteio_BWOrgCont_92_FD_152856 | JGI IMG/M metagenome (GOLD analysis project Ga0206813, IMG submission 152856) | Enriched cells from forest soil in Barre Woods Harvard Forest LTER site, Petersham, Massachusetts, United States -... | ecosystem: Environmental > Terrestrial > Soil > Temperate forest >...
GGAGACGCCCGTGATAGAATCCGGCGAGTGAGCCGCCCCAGTCCGGACGATGGACGGTGATCCACACGGCGGTTTCCTTGAGCAAAGGTTCGGTGGAGGTGAGGAGCGGGGTGGCGTCCTCCGGTTTCAGAGGATGGCCGGCCATCTGGTCTAGCGCGATGAGCGCGGCGCGGCGGATGCGCGGATTCGGCGAGGCGAGGCCGGCGCGCGCGCCGATGGGTTCGGCGATCTCGATGAGCGCGTAGATCGCGGAATGTTCGCCCACGCGATCCTGCGCGGCGCCGGCGGCGGCCAGCAGCGCGGGCGCCGCGGCTTTGTTGCCGAGACGGCCGAGGGCTTCCGCGGCGACGCGCCGGAGCTGCGGACCGGCGCTTTTCAAGATGTCCAGCAGGGCGTCGCCGGCGGCGGCGTCGCGCCACACGCTGACGGAGTGGATGGCGGCGTGGCGCACGCCTTCGTCGGGATCGGAGAGCGCGCCGCGCACCGCTTCGCGCGCGGCGGGCAGATCGATGCGGGTGAGCGTCCACACGGCCTCGCGCCGAATGTCGGCGGAGGCGGATTTGGCAAGCGTCTCACGCAGCGCGGGCACGGCAGCGGCGCCTTTTCCCTCCAGCTCGCGGATGGCGCGGTCGCGCACGGCGAAACGTTCATCGCCGAGGAGCGCGGCCAATTCGGCGAGGGGCATCGTGGGCCACGGGAGATGGAGTCCGCGGGCGTCGGCGATGGGAGCCGCGTCTTTTTTTCGAACGCGATAGATGGCGCCGAGGACATCGGGCTTTGAGAGCTGCGAGGTGGGGCAACACATCTTGTACCAGCCGCCGGTATCGATGATCAGCAGGCTGCCGTCGGCGTCCTCGATGACGCCGGTGGGATGAAAGTCGGGGCTGTCCGAGGTCAGGAAATCGCTGTCCTCTGTGCGGAATGTGGCGCCGTCGGGGATGAGAACGTGGCGCGTGATCTTGTGCAGATTGAAGCAGCAGACGAAGAGGTTGTCGCGAAAGTCGGCGCCGAATGCGCGCGATTGATAGGCCGTGACGGCGGAGGGCGCGGCGGCGCCGAGATGGACGAGCGGCGGGAGCAGGCTGCCGGTTTGCGGATGGTCATCGATGACATCATGCGCCTTGCCATAGACGCCGCCGTAGATGGCGTGAATGACGCCGTCGCGGCGCCCGAGGGCCGGCTGCTGGAGGAAGGTGGCGACGAGGAAGCGTTCGCCGGTGGAGGTGAAGGCCACGGCCACGGGATTATCCATGCCGCCGGTGAGCACGGGCTCGATGCCACTGCCATCGGGGCGCGCGCGGAAGATGTGGGAGGCGCGCGTGATGAATGGCGGGCGGCCGGGGCGCTCGTAAGTCTGTTCGGCGAAGGCGCCCTTGCACCAATAAATCCAGCCATCGGGGCCGAGGAACGGGCCGTGCAGATCATTCGCGCAGCCGGTGATGGTTTTGCCGTCGAACCATGCGGCGCGCTGCGTGGCCGCGCCGTCCGCGTCTTCGCCGGAGAGCTTCCAGATTTGTGGCACGGCGGCCACGTAGAGCGAGCCGCCGGTCCACAGGCAGCCTTCGGGAAACATCATGCCGTTTGCGAAGACCGTGCTCTTGTCAAATCGCCCGGCGCCCTTGGAATCCTCGAGCCGGACGACCCGGTGCGATTTGGTTTCGAGCTGTTTATCGGCGTGGTCCGACTGACCGGAGGAATCGGTGACGTAGAGGCGGCCTTGATCGTCGAATGAAGCTGCGATGGGCCGGGGGACAAGCGAGGAATCGGCGGCGAGTTCGACTTCGAAACCGTCCGGAACCGTGAGGGTCTGGTTGGCAAACTTGAATTCCGCCGCATGCGCGGTGGCGAGGAGCAAGGAAAACAAGCCCGCGTGAATGGATAGAGCGTGGCGCATGGGGAGGAGAGGTGAGATGCGATGATGGAAGCGAGGAGCGAGATTTGGCAAGCGCGGGAGGGTGTGATGCAATGTAGCGCGGGCTTGGAGAATCTGCTGCCGAGTGGCTGCCACCGCTTTCGGGATGGGGAAAATGCACGCGAGAACCGGTGGTATCGCTCGTTCCTCGCTCAACCGACCGGCTACAAGCTGTGATGCCTTCGGCATCGCGGCGGCGGCGCCACCGATTCAGCGCGGCGCTGACTAGCGCGAGCGGGAATACTGACGCGAGCGGAAATGCCGCCGGCGTTTCATTTTTTTGGCGCCACTTTTAATTACACAAAGCGCCGGAAGCGTGTGAAAATGCGTATTGAACAACACTTTCGACTGGGAGCATGATGGGCACTGCCCGCGGTGACATGGCGTCCTTTCCCCTTTCCATGAATATCACGAATCGAATACCAATCGCTGTAGTGGCAGTTCTGTGGATGCTCGTGGCGGGTGTCCACGCGGCTGCGGGCCGGCCCAATGTGGTCTTCATCCTCACGGACAACCAGGGCGCTTGGACGCTCGGATGTTACGGCAACCAGGACATCCGCACACCGAACATCGACCGGTTGGCCGCCGAGGGCATTCGATTCACCCGCGCGCTGAGCAGCAATCCCGTGTGCTCGCCGGCGCGCGCGACATTCCTCACCGGGCTCATCCCGTCGCAGCATGGCGTGCATTCGTTTCTGGAGCCGAAGATCCTGATGGGGCCGCAGGCCTACGACACGCTGAAAGAATTTACCTCGCTCGGCGTGGTTCTGCGCGATGCGGGATACGTCTGCGGCCTGAGCGGGAAATGGCATCTCGGCTCGTGTCTTACTCCGTCGCAGGGATTCTCATTTTGGGTTACGAAACCGGATGGCGGGACGAATGAGTTTTATGATCAGGACGTGATCGAGGACGGGAAGGTGCGGCGCGAAGCGGGCTACACGACGGACCTGTGGACGCGGCGCGGGATCGAATTCATCGAGCAAAACAAGGAGCATCCTTTTTTTCTCTACCTGGCCTACAACGGGCCTTACGCGCTTGGACCGGTGACGCTCCATCCGGCGCGCAATCGCCATGCGGAGTATTATGCGGACAAGCTTTTCCCGAGCTTCCCGCGCGATGCGATGCATCCGTGGCAGCATGATAACAAAGGGTTTCACAACAGTCTCACTGCGATCCGCCGCGTGGCCGCGGAAACCAGCGGCGTGGACGACGGCGTCGGCGAAATCATGGCGACGCTGAAGCGGCTCGGGCTCGACGATAATACGCTCGTGATCTACGCGGCGGACCAGGGCTGGATGGGCGGTCAGAACGGGATGTGGGGCATGGGCGATCATTTCCGGCCGATCGGCGCGCACGAGCTGATGATGCAAATCCCGTTCATCTTCCGGCAACCCGGCCGCATCCCCGCGGGCGCCACCTCCGACAACATCGTGAGCAACTACGACTTCATGCCTTCCGTGCTCAGTTATCTCGGGCTCGGGGATAAAATGCCGCAGAAGCCCAAGTCGCCGGGCCGCGATTTCTCTCCGGTGCTGCGCGGGGAAACCATTCCGTGGGACAACGTGATGTTTTACGAAATGGAGACCTGCCGCGCGATTCGCACCGATCATTGGAAATGCGTGAGGCGTTATCCCAACGGTCCGCACGAACTCTACGACATGCAGGCCGATCCGCGCGAGCGAGTCAACCTGTATGGCCAGCCCGGCGCCGAGCCGATGCGCGCGGAACTGGCGGGGCGCATGGACGAGTTCTTTGCGCGCTACGCCGATCCGCAATATGACATCTGGAAGGGCGGAAGATCGAAAGCGAAACGCCTTGTGGAAACTCCCGCGGTGGACCCCGCGCTCCAAGGCAAGTAAGCTGTTTAGTTTCCCAGAACATCCTGCCGCATACTCTCGAAACCCATGAAATCTCCCTCCCACGATTCTTCCCGGCGCCAATTTCTCAAAGGGGTCACGGCCGGCGCGGCGGCCACCATGCTTGCGCGCGGGGCGCGCGGAGCGGATCTTACGCGCTCCGATGTTATCAAACGCGAAAACGAAAAACCGGGGACACGCGATTGGATGCTGACCAATACCCGGATCGACCCCACGACGAAGTATCGGTGTCCGTGGATCGAGGGATACTGTTCCCACACGAGCATTCGCGCGGGCGAGACGCTGCGCGTTTTCGTGAGCACGAATCCCGCGTCGGAATTCACGCTCGATGTCTATCGGCTCGGCTACTATGGCGGCGACGGCGGGCGGCTGGTCGAGAAGCTCGGGCCGTTTCCCGGAAAGGCGCAACCGGACCCGGAGATCGGAGCGAAGCGGGTGCGCGATTGCGCGTGGGAGCCCGCCGCGGAGTTGAAGATCCCGGCGGATTGGGTGAGCGGCGTGTATGTGGGAAAGCTCACGGAGCAGAAGGAGAAGCTCCAGAGCTACGTCATTTTCATCGTGCGGGATGATCGCCGCGCAGACTTCATTTTCCAGTGCAGCGATACCACGTGGCAGGCTTATAACCGGTGGCCATCGCAATTCGCGCTCTACGACGACGGCACGGAGAAATGGTATTGGGGCGGCAATGTGCAGGTGAGCTTCAATCGTCCATACGGCAAATACTGCCAGATTCTCGATCAGCCGCTCTCCATCGGCTCGGGCGAGTTTCTCCTCTGGGAATTTCCCTTCGTGTTCTGGATGGAATCGCTCGGCCACGATGTGAGCTACATCTCCAATCTCGATACGCACCGCGATCCGGACGTGCTCCGGCGCGGGAAAGGTTACATCAGCATCGGGCACGATGAATACTGGTCGATCGAGATGTTCGATCATGTGCAGGCGGCCATCGGGAGCGGCGTGAACGCGGGTTTCTTTTCCGGCAACGCGGTGTGCGGGCGCATCCTTTTCGATGAGCGCGCGCGCGCATTCGAGCGCGTGGGTGTGTTCGGTCCGCCGCACGGCACCCGGGAATTCAAGTCGATGGATTCGCTGCCGCACGAGCGGCCCTACGCGAACGAACTCACGGGCGCGCATAGCACCGGGCCTGTCACGGGCGGCGCGGATTGGGCGTGCGCGTTGCCGGAGCATTGGATTTTCGCCGGCACGGACATGAAAAAGGGAGACAGTATTCCGGGCCTTGTGGGATGGGAATGGCATGGTGATCCGGCGAGGATTCCAGGCCTGGAGGTCGTGGCCACGGGGCCGACGCAAAGCGCGCCGGGCAAGCCAAACGGCGGCGTCTTCACCGCCACGCTTTATCCGGGGCCGCGCGGGAACTTCGTCTTCAACGCCGCCTCGTGCTGGTGGGCGGACGGTCTCAGCGCGCCTCCGGGTTACATGCGGCCAAAGGTTTACACCGAGCCGCTCGGGCCGGACCGGCGCGCGCAGCGGATCACGCAAAACATCCTCGACCGGATGAAGGCGTAAGGCAGCGGCGCGACTAGCCGTGCCGCTTGTTAAAGCGGGCCACTTCGCGATCCGTCTCGCGTTTGTCGGCCTTTTCCTTGAGGTCCTGGCGCTTGTCGGACGCCTCCTTGCCTTTGGCCACGCCGATCTCCACTTTGACCCGCGCGTCCTTCCAATAGAGCCGTAAAATGGTGAGGGTGTGACCCTTGATCTGGGTCAGGCCAAAGAGGCGGTCGATCTCCTGTTTGTGGAGCAGCAGCCGGCGGGAGCGTTTGGGTTCGTGCTGCGAAAAGCTCGCGCGCGCGTAGGCCTGGATGTCCACGTCGTAGGCGAACACCTGGCCGTTTTCCACGCGGGCAAACGCATTGGTGATATTCGCGAAACCGGCGCGGATCGATTTGACCTCGGTGCCCTTGAGTTCGATGCCCGCCTCGAAACGCTCGAGAATATGGTAGTCCCGCAGCGCTTTGCGGTTGACCGAAATATCCGCGGTCATGGGATGGGGCGCCGGAAAGCGCCGGCGGAATTAATTGGCGAGCCCTTTGCTCTCTTCGGGCGCCGGCTCGTACTTCAGCTTGCCCTCGATGATCTCGGTCAAAGCGATGTCAGAGAAACCCATGCGGGGGCCGGTCACGATGAGAGGCCGCTGCCCCGCCGTGAGTTGCCGGACCCTTTTCGAAACCACATTGACGAGCAACTGCTGGCTGGGAATCACTTTGAACGCTTCTTCGAGAAGTTGGCTGGTCATAGGGCGGATGAGCACGGCGCTGGGAAAAATGGAGCGGGAATTTGGATGGCAAACCTCCATCTGTCAACTAGTTTTCACGCTTTTTCGTTCAGTTGCGCCAGCACCTCCGGGTCGCGCACATCCGCCCAGTCGCCAGAGAGTTCCAGCGCCTGCACGAGCCGGCCGCTGAGCGCGAGGGCCCGGATGGCGTCCGTTAATTCATATTCTCCGCGCGGCGATTTCTCGAGTTTCGCGGTGAATTCAAAAATGCTCGGCCGAAATGTGTAAATGCCGGCGTTGTACCATGGGCTCGTTGGTTCGCCCGGCTGCGGCTTTTCCCGAAGGTCGGTCATCTCGAAGCGGTCGTTTACAAAGACCGCGCCTCCCTTGGCGATCTCGCCGGGGTTGTGTTTCACGCTGATCAGCGCCTCCGCGCCGGCGAGGTCCGCGAGCCGGTGGTAATTGGCCGGGTCCACGAGGATGTCCCCGTAGCTGAGAATGAATGGCTCGGCGCCGGCGAAGCCCTTCGCGAGTTCCACCACGCGGCCCGTGCCGTCCTGCACTTCCTGCGTGGTGTATTCGACTGCGGCGTCAAACCGCGATCCGTCCCCGAAGAAATCGCGCACCACTTCGGCGCGCCACCCGACGATGATCTGAAAGCGCGTGACTCCCGCGGCGCGCAGCCCTTCCACGATGTGCTGGAGGATGGGCTTCCCGCGGACGGGAATCATCGGCTTCGGCAATTCGTTTGTCAGCTCCCGCATCCGCGTGCCTTTGCCCGCGGCGAGGAGCACCGCTTTCGTGACTGGTTCCCGGCTCATCTCAGGGTTTTCCCTTCTTCGTTTCCTCCAGGAAATCGCCGATGCGCGCCATCGCTTCCTTGATTTGATCGAGGCTCGTGGCGTAGCAGCAGCGGACGAATCCCTCGCCGCTCGGGCCAAACGCGGGACCCGGCACGCACGCGACTTTCTTTTTCTGCAGGAGGCCGAACGAGAATTCGCGGCTCGTGAGCCCGGTGCTGGAGATGTTTGGGAAAATGTAAAACGCGCCCACGGGCTGAAAGCAGGCGAGCCCGAGGTCGTTGAACGCGCGCACGATGTAATTGCGGCGCTGCTCGTATTCGCGCCGCATGACTTCCGCTCCGCGCGCGCCGTGTTCGAGCGCCTCGATCGCCGCGTCCTGGGCCATCGTGTTCGCGCAGAGGATCGCGTATTGATGGATCTTCATCATGGCGTCGGTGAGAATCTCCGGCGCGCACGCGTAGCCGACGCGAAAGCCCGTCATCGCGAAAGCCTTTGAAAAGCCGTGCAGGAAAATGCACCGCTCCCGCATTCCCGGCAGCGAGGCGATGCTCACGTGCTCGGCATGATCGTAGCGGAGTTCGCTGTAGATCTCGTCCGTGAGCACGATGAGATCGTGGTCGATGCAAAGGCGCGCGATTTTTTCCAATTCCTCGCGCGATTGCGTGGCGCCCGTGGGATTGCATGGAAAATTGAGCATCAGCACCTTCGAGCGCGCCGTGATCTTTTTCTTTAGCGCCGCGGCGGTAAGGCGAAAATTTTCCTCCGCGCGAGTCGCCACGGCCACGGCTTTGCCGTGCGCCATCACCACGCTGGGCGAGTAGCTCACGTAGCACGGTTCGTGGTAGAGCACTTCGTCGCCGGGATTGATCAGCGCGCGCAACGCGAGATCGATCGCCTCGCTGACGCCGACGGTGATGATCACCTCGGTGCGCGGATCGTAGGCGATGCCGAAATGGCGATTCACATACCGGCAGATGGACGAGCGCAACTCTGGCAGCCCGAGGTTCGAGGTGTAATGCGTGCGGCCTTGTTCCAGCGAATAGATCGCCGCTTCGCGGATGTGCCAGGGCGTGTCGAAATCCGGTTCGCCGACGCCGAGGGAAATCACTTCCTTTTCCTGGGCCACGATATCGAAGAATTCGCGGATGCCGGATTTTGGAAGATCGCGGACATGATCCGCGATATGTTTTTTGAGAGTCATGGAAAGTGCGGGGTAGGGAGTTTGGGGTTGCGTCGAGTGGAGTCGGGCGTCCGCGCGGGGAAGCGCGCCGGCGTGCTCAGGGCTCGAAATTCAACCGGTGCTTTTACGGCGTGACCGCCAGGCGCTGCGACTTCTCCTCGCGCGTGAGCGACACGCCGTTCTCTTTATAAGTCTTCAGGCGAAATCTCGTGGCGGTGGAGATCACGCCCTTGATGGTGCTCAGTTTTTCGGCGATGAAGGTGGCGATTTCCTGAAGCGTGTTGCCTTCCACGACCACCAGCAGATCGTAGCCGCCGCTCATGAGGTAGCAGCTTTGCACTTCCTGGAATTTCGCGATACGGCTGGCAAGTCGGTCGAAGCCCCCGCCGCGCTCCGGCGTGATCTTCACCTCGACGACCGCCGTCACGAGGCCATCGTGCGCCTTTTGCGAATCGATCACGGCCTGGTAGCCGAGAATGACTCCTTCACTCTCCAGCCGGGCGATGCGCTCGGCGACGGCGGCGGCTGGGATGTTCAGTTCCCTGGCGATGTCTTCCGAGGTGGTGCGGCCGTTCTGGCGCAGGATGTGAATGATAGGGTCCATAATGGCTTGGGAGTCCCCAGCATACACATCGCCGGGAAGCGGTCAGGGAAAAAATAATGTGGCAGCGGCGTCCCCGCCCGCTGACCGTTCGCCAACGCGGCTTCAAGCCACGACCGTCTTCTTCTCCGAAAGGCGCCTTGCGAAGCGTCGAACCATGGAGCCTCCGTGGGCAATGGTGGAGTCTGAACTGCTGGCTCTTTTGAGTTTGACCGGCACGCTGCCAGGAGTCGCCCCTGCTGCTTACGAGTACCCCGGTTCAGGAATTACCCATTTCCGCGCAGTTCGTCGGCGAATCATCAGTCAGTTTTTCATCGAGCGAAGGCCGCTGCTCATTCGCTTCGAGGCCATCGCTCCGTTCAACTGGTCGTCGAGGCACAATCAGTGTGGGGACCGGGGAGTCGCTGGTGGGATCGATCCCAAACGCGAGTTCCCATCCCGCGGCGACCACTGCGGAGTGAATCGCCGCCGCGCTTTTCGGGAAAGGAAAGCTCCCACCAATGAGCAGGGTGAGATTCCGATCCTCCGGAGGAAGCGGCCGAGCTTCGAACGCCGCGACGGTCCAACCCGCCTTGATGAAAACGAGCCCCAGCCACTGGCCAAACAGAATGGCCTTGGCGTCCCCTTCCTTCACTCGAATCGCAACCTCGCCGGGAGTGACCACGGACAGTTTTTCCAGCATCTGGTTTTCCGGGGGCGCCTTGAGCTGGTCGTCTTCCAATGATGGAACCGGCTCAGGCGCCACACTGGCGCGCAAGCCTTCCGGCGCCGCATCGGACGCTTTGGCTTTTTCCAGCCTCTTCAGGATCTCGTTGAACCTCCCGCTGGCTTTCGCCGGCAGGAGTCCCGTATCCGCCCCATCGTAAACTGTGCGGTCAGGTTTAGCTATCCACACGGGTTCCTCAAACAGCGGATCGGGCGTTCGGCGTTCGGGCTGTGTTTCTCCCGGGTTTATGGGCATGGCGCCGATGACTTCTCGCAAAGCCTCGAATCCGATTTTCCCTTTCGATCCTCGATCAGGCTCCTCCTCTTTTGGCTCTCTGTTCTCCGCCGTTTGGGACTCAAGGCCCTGAGCCGTTTCGACAGGCTCAAGGCCCAGAGCTCGCCGAGGGGCTTGTTGAAGGGCTTTCTGGTCTCGAAGCATCAGTTCCAGCGAATCCACCCGCGCCTCCAGCGTGGAAAGCCGCGCCTCAAGCCGCGTGGCTTCGGCGCGCTCCGGCGGCGTCTGGCCCGCGAGTTCGCCGCGCGGGCTCGCTTCCGCCGTCCTCGGATTCGAAAGGGAGATCACAGCGCGGCACTTGGGGCACTGCATCTTCGTCCACCGCAGTGTCGGGCTCACCACGACCATGGCGCCGCACGCCGAGCATGGCACGCCCGTCTTTAGTGTGGGCGCAGAGAGTTTCATCACGCGGGCGCGTGGTTGAATTCGCCGCTTAGGAACCCGATTTCATCGGGTGTCAGATTGGGGCGGCCTTTCCTCGGACTCCCGGCGGTCGCCGGCGCCATTACCCGCCGCGACCACAAAGGCGCCCACACCGGCGCTTGACACCGCGGGCAGTCGAGTTGCCGTCCTTCCATGCGTCCATCCACCACCAGCCTCGCATTGCAGCCGCGGCACAGGAAGACCATGTCCATGCTCAAAATCTCCGGTGGGTACACGGCAGCGCAGCCCGATTCCCCCGGCATCGCTGGAAAGCCTGGCACTGGCACCGATCGCTCGCATCGGGTGCAGTCCATCACTTCCCCGGCAAAGGATAATTCCGCTGTCAGAGCCTGTCCGCAGACTGCGCAGAAGAATGAAATGGATGACATGGTAGGAAAGCGGTTTTCGCGAGTGATCGAAATCCCTGGATTTGCCATTGACACGAAATGCCTACGAGCCCTACTAATGGGTGTCAAGTGTGAAACTTGATACAATATATCGTGGTATTCCGCCTAAACTGGCCTTTACAGGCTCTTTACTCGGAGGATCGGTAAGACCGATTTTTCCGCCGTGAATCCCTGCCTAAACCCACCCGAGGCGAGCTTCGATCCTCTCCCGCGGATCGAGCCGAGTCAGCTCCAGTTCATCGAGCAAAACTTCTCCGCGTTTCTCGACCGCAGCGACCGGGCCCTGCGCCTCCGGCAGATTCACCGCTGGCTCTTCGTGGAACGCAAGCCGGTTTCCATCATCCGCCAGATACTCTCTGCCTCCATGAGTTGCGCCCGCGTGGTGGCCATGACGAGCGGAAAGGGAGGCGTCGGCAAGACCACCACCTCCGTGAACCTCGCCGTCGCTCTCGCCCGGCAGGGATCGCGCGTCCTTCTTTTCGACGCCGACCTTGGCATGGCGAACGCCCATATCTTTGCCGGCGTGACGCCCTCCCAGACCCTGCTCGACGTTCTGGAGCGTCGCGCCACGCTGAAGGATGCCGTCACGCCTGGGCCGGAAGGCATTCACCTCATCTGTGGCGCCTCGGGGATTCACTGGCTTGCCGATCTCGATGCCGCGCGGCTGGCGGCCCTCTGCCGCGAGCTCCGGCATATCGCTGAGGACTACGATTTCCTGCTGCTCGATACCGGCGCCGGGATCTCCTCCCAAGTGATGCATTTCCTCGGAGTGGCCAACGATATCGTGGTGGTGACGACGCCCAATCTGGCCGCCACTCTCGATGCCTACGGAGTCGTAAAAGCGGTGCATGAGGCGGGCCTGACCGGGAAAATGCATCTGCTCGTCAATCAGGCCTCTGACGAAGCCGAAGCTTCCAGCGTCTCCCATCGCATCACCAACTGCGCCCAACGCTTTCTCGGGGCCGCGCCGGAGTTTCTTGGCTATCTCACCCGTGATCATGCCGTGGAACTGGCCAATCAGAGCCGGCGCCCGTTGCTGCATTCAGACCCCGCCGGTGAAAACGCCGCGCGCCTCGGCCAAATCGCGGTGCGGCTTTGTGGCAATGGGGGCGCGCCCGGTCCTGATCTCCTTGCGGAAGCGTCTTGCCACGCTGCCTCCCCGCCCTCCCTCGATAGCGTCGTCACCCATTTTTCCGATGCCGTTGCCTAGCCGGGGTGTGCTCGTGTCCATGCGCGCTCATCCTCCAAAACCGCCCACCAGACGCACTCCATGAATGTTCAACCTCGCGACGAAACCGTCCCCGCGATCGCCCTCTTCGATCGCGAGGCGCCCGACCCGTTCATCTCGCTGGCTCACGCTTCCCGCCCGATCAAGAGCGGCGCGAACGAGCACGTTGCGCCGTTCCCTATCGCGCAGAGTTTTCTCGAATACTACGGCCTTGCCAACAACCCCTTCGCGGATTGCGTCAATCCCGGGTTTTTCTACCGCACCGGGGCGCATTCGGAGGCCCTTCGCTCCGTCACGCTTGCCGTCGAGTTTGAGACATCCGTCGGATTGCTCACCGGCCCCAGCGGCATGGGCAAGACGCTCGTGAGCCAACTGCTTCTCCAGCACCTCGACCCCGCCAGGTATTGCGCCGCCCTGGTCCTTGTCACGCCCGGCTTGGGAAAGTGCGGCCTCCTCCGCGAAATCCTTTCCGAGCTTTCCGTGGCCC
>Ga0206813_1159_pt3 | contig 12025 bp, 4 predicted proteins | sample Alteio_BWOrgCont_92_FD_152856 | JGI IMG/M metagenome (GOLD analysis project Ga0206813, IMG submission 152856) | Enriched cells from forest soil in Barre Woods Harvard Forest LTER site, Petersham, Massachusetts, United States -... | ecosystem: Environmental > Terrestrial > Soil > Temperate forest > O...
TCGCAGCCATGTCTGCGTCTCTCACAACTCTCCGAAGCATCTTGCGGCTGCGATCTTCGGACTTACTACGAGCGTGCCGAGCGTGTGTTGCAGATCGAGAAGCCGATTGTTTACCGCGACTTGTGTGCTTCGTTCCGAGTGGAGCCGCCGGCATTTGATTCCGGCAAACTCGCGGTGGAGTGCTCGCAATGGAGCCCGCGACCGAATTTTGGCCAGGAATATCGCGAGGAGATTAGGCGAGCTCAAAATATTTCTGCGATTCTGCACGCCAACGTCACGGGCATCATCACAAATTCGAGCGCAACCTCGGTGGAGAAAATTGAATTCCAGACTTTAGGAGGCAAAAGGGGAATTGCAAAAGCGCGTTATTTCATCATTTGCTGCGGCGGCATCGAAACCGCGCGGCTTTTGCTGGCCTCCGACCGGGTGGAGGCTTGCGGCGTTGGGAATCGGAGTGATTTGGTGGGGCGTTATTATCAGGAACACCCGATGTTCTGGTACGGACGATTTCAGGCGAAGAATCGAGGGCGGCTGCAGAACTTGTTCGAGTCTTTCTATCGGAAGGGATTGAAATATTTTCCAATCGTCAAGCTCAGCAAGAAATCGCAAGCTGAAAAACAGCTATTGAATATTCAGGGATCTATCACGTTGGAACAGACGCCGGGTTCAGCAATTTTAGCTATGAAGGAACTCTTTCGCGCAGTGAAAGCCAGGAGCTGTCCGGGCGGCGCAGAATTGCGGCGGTATATTCGCGACGCGTTGAAGGATCCGGGCGAATTGACGCGGCTGGCATATCGGCTACACGTGCAGAATCGGGCTGCCACGCCGCAGCAGGGGGCCATTACATTTGGCGGGCAATGTGAAATGGCGCCGAATCCAGAGAGCCGCGTGATGCTGAGCCGCGAGCGCGATGCGTTGGGAATGCCGCGGGTGAGACTCGATTGGCGGTTGAGCGAGCTCGAGCGGCGAACGGCGCGCGAATATATAAACATTGTGGCCGGTGAATTCGAGCGGTTGGGACTCGGGACCTTTGATTTGGCGCCGTTGAATTCGCTGAGCGAAGCAGGTTGGGATGATTTGGCGCATGATTCATCGCATCACATGGGAACAGCACGGATGCACGAGAGTTCGCGGTGCGGAGTGGTGGATTCCGATTGTAGGGTGCATGGGATTTCGAATTTGTTTATCGGAAGCAGCGCTGTGTTTCCAACCAGTTCGCGTTCGAACCCTACGATGACGATACTTGCGCTTTCGATACGGATTGCTGACCGTGTTAAGCAGATGATTTGAGTGCGTCGGGAATGCGGGCTGGAGAGCTGGTGGTTTTTGGATCGGCCGCAAGATGCTTCGGAGAGTTGTGAGAGACGCAGACATGGCTGCGACTGGCGGCGGAATTGGCCGGCTTGGATTTGGATGCAGCGCGCTTACTGGAACTAGCCGGAAGGTTGCAGAGCGTCTTCTCGGAACTGCTTTTGATTCGGGGATCCGGCACTTCGATGTTGCGCGTTACTACGGTTACGGGGAATCGGAAGAAATCTTGGGCGGGTTTTTGAAAACACGCCGGGTGGAAGTGACGATTACTACGAAGTTTGGCATCCAGCCGCCACGGCGTTCTTCGGCGCTGGGAATTGCGGTGCGGGCTGGTCGACGAATTTTGAGGGTGCTGCCATCGGCTCGGAGGATGGTGCAGACGCGCACTCAGGGCTTGATTCAGGGCGGGGCGTTCAGCGTCGATGACGCGCGTAGCAGCCTTGATACGAGCTTGCGGGAACTTGGCACCGATTATGTTGATTTTTATTTGTTGCATGAATATGTGGCGGATGGGCGGCCGGTCGATGAACTTGTGGCGTTTCTTGAAGGCGCTGTGAGAGCGGGGAAAGTTGGGCGCTTTGGGATCGGCACGGGAATCGAGAATATCTTGGCTGCTTTGCGGTATGAGCCGCGGTTGTGCGATGTGCTGCAATTCGAGAATAATGTGATGAAAGAAAATGCCTCCAAATTGCCTTCTGGAACTGCGAAAGAGCGCTTGGTGATCACGCAGGGAGCGGTGGGCCATGCTTACCGCATCTTGTCGTCGTTTCTCCTTGGCCATAGCGCTAAGGCGCGGGAATGGTCGGAAAAACTGGGGGCGGATTGTTCGCAGGCATTTACGATCTCGGGGCTGCTATTGAATTACGCGGTGGCGGCGAATCCGGGCGGGTCAGTGCTGTTTTCATCGATGAAACCGGAGACGGTGGCCAGAAATGCGAAGGCTGTTTTCGCGCCGGAATTTTCCACTGCGCAAGTGGCAATGTTCTCGGAGTTGGTGCGACAGGATGTTGCGCCAGTTTTGTAACGGTGCCGTTTAGCGCGGCACCGGAGTATGCCGAACGAAAGTTGCCACGCTGACGCGCGCCGCTACGAAGATTCTGCCAGCGAATTCAACTCACAAATAATTTAGACGGCGGATCGGAGTGTCCTCAGGGGCTAAAGCCTTTGATTCTAAAGGCGGTTTATTGCCGGAGCTAAAGCACCGACCCCCTAAAAAGCATTTATTAGATGAATTCACCCTCAGGCGAGTTTCTTAGCGACGAGCAGGCCGTAGACGAAATTGCCGGAGCTGAAGCCTTTGCGCATGGCGTGAATCGCGCTGAGAAACCGGACGAACAGGGCACCTCGTTGAGTCGCAACTCGCCACAACGCTTTGTCTTTCAGAATCTCGATACCGGTATCCCATGATTTGGCGCAATTTTCGTTCATGACTTCGGCGTGGGTAACCTGGAATCCTTTTGCTTCGATCCACTTTTTGTAGTCCTGCATGGTGGAGAGTTCGGAGAGCATGCCTTTTTCTATGGGGCGGATGAATTTGTCGTTTGTGGCGCGATCTAGATTTTCTTTTTTGAACCAGTCGGTAATGGCGATGGTGCCGCCGGCTTTCAGCAATGGGGCTGCTGAGGCGAAAAATCCATCTTTCCTTTGGTAGTGGGAGATGGATTCGATCGACCAGATGACGTCGAAAGATTCGTCGAAAACGATGTCTTGCGCGTCCATCAGAAGAAATCTCGCTTTTACATTTTCTTTGGCGGCTAGCTCGTTGGCCATCTGCACTTGGACGGGCGAAATGGTGATGCCGGTCGGTTCGGCTTCGTAATTTTTCGCTAAATAGATGCTGCTGGCGCCTATGCCGCAGCCTACGTCTAGAATTTTTGCGCGCGGTTTTATTTTGGCGAATTTTGCCAGCCGATCTACCAATTGATTTTGGGCGGTTTCTCTGGATTCATCGCCGTGAATCCAGTAGCCGTGATGGATGTGTTCGCCCCATAACGTGCGGAAATATTGGCTGGCGAAATCGTAGAAGGCGCTTACGTCTTGGGTGTCGTTGTAACGCGTCATTTCACCGGGCTTTCGCGGAGCTTGAGATCATGGAATGTGCGGGCATACTCTAGCATTGAAAGCCGTGGCTTCAACGGGGCCGAACGGCGGGAGGGCTTACTCCAAACTACTGGCGGACAGGAAAGCACTCTACCCTACTGGGATTGTTGCCTTCGGCGACGGCTCGCAGTAGTTTACTGGTCTCATGATTGGGAAAACTGAATCTTGGCCTGCGCTGCACCTTTCGGAGTGGGCGGATACTTGCGCAACTTTGCATATGTGGACGCAGATTGTAGGGAAGGTGCGGTTGGCGCTTTGTCCGCGGGTGAATCATTGGTGGGAAGTGCCGCTTTATGTTAGTGCGCGTGGGTTGAATACTTCGCCGATCCCTTATCAGGGGCGCGTGTTTGAGGTGGAGTTCGACTTTATCGATCATCAGCTTACGATCACTACTTGCGAGAACGATGTGGCTATCATTGCATTGGAGCCGCGGAGCGTGGCGGATTTCTATGCCGAATTTATGGATGCGCTGCGTTCTCTCAATATCGATGTAAAGATTTGGCCGATGCCGGTGGAAATTCCTAATCCGATTGGATTTGACCAGGATCGCACGCACAAATCGTACGATCCCGAATACGCTCATCGATTTTGGCGGATTCTGGTGAACGTAGACTCGGTCTTCAAGGAATTTCGCGCGGGATTCATTGGGAAAAACAGTCCCGTGCATTTTTTCTGGGGCAGCTTTGATCTCGCCGTTACGCGATTTTCGGGCCGGCGAGCGCCGGAGCGCCCGGGAGCTGACGCCGTCACTCGCGAAGCTTATTCGCATGAAGTGATCAGCGTGGGGTTTTGGCCGGGAGGAGGCGCGGTCACAGACACCGCGTTCTACGCGTATGCCGCGCCAGAGCCGGCGGGGTATGGTGGACGGGCGGCGCGTCCCGCAAAGGCTTTTTACAGCCAAGAGATGCACGAATTTTTCCTCAAGTACGAGGATGTCCGTTCGTCTGAGTCTCCTCGAAACGCGCTGCTCGAATTCTGCCAGAGCACCTATGACGCCGGAGCCGACCTTGCTAAGTGGGATCGCGCAAATCTCGAGCGGCCGAGGTAGCGGCGGCGACCTGCGAAGGTTTCTGCAATAACCTCCACACCGGGTCCGGACGTAGTACTCGTGGTACTCACAGCGCACCTATTTTGCGAATTTTTTCTTGCTTCGAATTCCACGCAGCGTAAAATACATGCGATTTCGGCCACCCGACGGTGGTCGATGCCTTACTTCAGGTACACGTTCAATCAGTTCAGCTTTTCACGGAGCAACGATGATCGACTCTTGGGACGGTCGCGTTATGTCTGTATGGCCAGCGGTGCGTATCGCGGTCCGAAATTTATTGTCCGTGGCGAGTTTAGCTTCGCTCCTCTTTGCCGCGATGCTCTTCTCCGCACCGCCGGCGCACGCGCAGTCGGTCACTGCGGCGTTCAATCTCGATACCAACTTCCCGAATTATGAGATTGACGCGATCGCCGTGAACACCGAGACGAACAAGATCTACGTCGCCACACAATTTTCCAGCGCTGCCCATTCCGGCAGAATCTTCGTGCTTGATGGCTCGACCAATCAGGTGTTGACGTCATTCAGCGACACCAGCTCGGACGCAGATCAGCCAATCGCCATCGCCATAAATCCCGTTACGAACATGATTTATGTGGCCAACACGGGCGGAGGAGCGTCGGGCGGCAGCGTGACGGTGATCAACGGCGCGACCGATACTTACGTAACCACCATGAGTGACGGCAATTCGCTTGCTCCGCAGGCGTTGGTTGTGAATCCGCTGACCAACATCATCTACGTCGCCAACAATTCCAGCGGCAACGTGACGATGTATAACGGCGCGACGAACACTTCCCTCGGAACATTCGGGGTGGGCACCGGCCCTGTAGCCTTGGCGCTGAACACGGTGATGACTCCAGCTTTACTGTACGTGGTGAACTCCGGCGTAGTGGGCGGAAACACGATGAACAACGGCAGTATCCAGGTTGTGGATACGACGAACGTCAATACGCCTACGACGGTAACCGATTCAAACGCTACGAATCCCATCGCCGTCGCGGTGGATGTAGTGAGTGGTCTCGCCTACGTTGCCGAAAATACCCCGGCGAGCTTGACCGTTATCAGCGGGTCGAGCTTCATGACGAACATCAAGGACACGGGTGCCGCGAGCACGCCGAGGTCTGTGGCCGTGAATCCTTTAACTCATCGTGTGTACGTTGCCGATGTGGGCGGAGGCTCGGGCACAGTGAGCATCTTCCAGGGAACTACGTATCAGGCCACGATCACCATGACTGATGGGCCGAATGTTGTTGCCGTGGATACCTCGACCGATATCGCCTATGCGGTGGATGATGCCGGGCAAATTGCCGTGATCAACGGCGCCACACAAACAGCGTCCACCCCCTACCTCCAGACCTCGGCTGGCCTCGAAGTAGTTGCTGTAAATCCGGTGACGCATAGAGCCTACGTCGCGATCGACAACCAGGGCAACGAAGTCAGCATGGCTATTGTGGACGGAGCGACGAACGCAACGACGTCGATTGGCGTGGAGAGCGAGCCCTGGGCGGTGGCGGTAAATCCCGCAACGAATATGATTTACGTGGCGAACTTCGACGACGATGACGTTACCGTGATCGACGGCGCCACGAATCAGAAGGTGGGTGACCCTTCGACGGGGGAAGGTCCGGACGCTTTGGTCGTCGATCCGGTGAATAACCTGATCTACGTGGCGAATTTTGACAGCAGTTCTCTGACGGTCATCGACGGCGCAACAAACAACACAGCCAGCCTTTCCTTCCAAAGCACTCCGATCACGCCGGACTCGTTGGCGATCAATCCGGTGCTCAACACAGTGTACGGCGCGAGTAGCGGCTCGAACTTGAGCTTCTCTTTCCCGTCGTCTTTTGGAAGTCAAAATGTCTTCGACGGTGGATTCGTTTTCGGCGGTGCTACGCCACTGGCCACTGCGACGAACCCGGCCACCGGTTATAATTTCACCCTTTTGAAAACGGGCAGCGGCAGCCCCTTTTTGACCGTTGAGGACCAGACTGCTCCGCAAGGCTTCTACTATCGTCCCTGCGGTGCCAGCGCGCCCATCACTATGGACGTGAACCCTACGGCGAATTCCATATTCATTCCCTGCAGCGACGGCACCATTAACGTTTTGCCGAGTGTGGATGTATTCGGGGATGGAAATGCGACCATTATCCCTCTGCCGAGCGGCTACGTGGGTCCGTATTCGGCAGTGGCTGTAAATCCGATCACGAATATGGCTTATGTCGCGGATTCCGGCCCGAATCCCCCCCCGAATTCCCTCACTTCCAACTTGTACGTCATCAACGGCGCGAATAACACCGTGACTGCAACGGTTTTGGTAGGACTGAACCCCACCTCAATCGCCGTTAATATCGCCTCCAACAAGATTTACGTCCTATCCACCGGCGGTACGCCTTCGCTCACCATCGTGGACGGGCTGACGAATACTGTTCTCGGCACGATCCCTGTCGGCGCATCGGGGCAGGTGGCCGCTCGGAACTACGAAGTTGCCGCCAACCCGGCTACTGGAAACATTTACGGGCTAAATTTCGGTGGAGACAACGCGGAGGTAGTTACAGAGAACACGCCCGCAATCGCGTGCAATCCGTCGGCTTGCCTGACGACCACGATCCAACCCTTTGACAACAACACGGTCTTCACATCGCTTCCGACGTTTAGTTTCACGGCACAAAACCACCTAACGTTTTCTGCTGTAACAGGTGTTTATTTCCAAGTGGACACATGGCAGGGAGTCTGGAACCCGACGCAGCTGAACAGCGGAGTCTATACACCTCTGCATCCGCTGGCCGCACCCATTCCGCCGGGCTTCCACATGCTATATGCATTCGCTACGTCGGGCGATGATGCGAGCACGTCCTCATTCGTAGGCTTGCAGTCCAGTCCACTTGTGGGGCCGATCGCGTCTTACGGTTTCCTGGTTGCTCCACCCATCGCGGGCGCGCAGCAAAACCTCTTTTTCGGAACCGTCGCGGTGGGAGCCAGCGGGGGAACGCAAACCGCGTACCTCGCGAATAATGGCCAAGCGACGCTGACCTACTCGTACACCATCACCGGCCCGAACGCCAATGACTTCGTCCCAAATGGCAGCGGAAATCAACCTTGCGACAACAGCGGTCAGGTGCTGGCAGTTTCATATTGTGCGCTGTCGATCGATTTCGTGCCGTCCACCGTAGGCGGCGAAAGCGCCGTGCTCACTTGGACCGACAATTCTTTGGCGACCGGTACGAACACAACGCAAGTCGTGAATCTCACCGGCACCGGCGCGAATGTAACGGCGCCGACGATTTTGACTGGGCCCTCGGACCCAACGTCTTCGACCTCGGCGACATTCACTTTCAACGATTCGGATGCTGGCGTGACCTCGTTCACGTGCCAGTTGGACGGCGGATCGGCGGCCTCATGCGTTTCCGGCGTGACTTACAACGGCCTGGAAGTCACTTCTCACACCTTCACGGTGTACGGGACCGCGAGCGGCGTCAACAGCCCGACGAGCACCTACAACTGGACGATCACGGCAGCCTCCTTCTCGCCTTTCAACCTCACTCTAATCGGCTTCGGAAGCGGCACGGTCACCGGCGACAACAATATCTTCTGCCAGGAAGCGGCAGGTTTAACGTCAGGCAATTGCTCTACTGATGTAACGGGCAACAGCGAAATGCTGACGGCTCAGCCCGATCCGGGATTCTCGTTTGGAGGCTGGGGCGGTGCGGCAGCCTCATGCGGTACGACCCTGACCTGCGCTGTGCCCGTGATTGGGCAGTCAACCACCGCGATTGCCTCGTTCGTCTCGGGGCCGGTTACCATCAATGTGACTTTCACCCCGTCCACCACGCCGCAGACGCAAGAAGCGATTTTCGATTGCCCGACAAACGACAACCCATGCACCTCTCCCAACGCGCATGCGCTCGCGCTCACCGTGCAGGGAGTCACCACTGGCTTTACCATGTCGGTCGTCGCGCACGAAATTTCGCCGTTCCAAGCCAATGGCGACTGCTCTAGCGGAAATACTGTCCTTACTGATTTCGATTGCCGCTTTGTCAACTTCTTCACCTTCGGGCCCGATGGCAGCGGCGGAGAAGTTGTGCCGCTTTGCGATCCTTATTCGAACGGGAACTGTATCTATTACACGGCGGAGTATTGCGTGCCGCAGGTGAGCGGGCCGTGCGTTCCGACTCCGGGTGTTGAGCCGCCGGCGACTTCCTATCAGAGCCCGGTGAACTGGGAGATCACTTGGAACGACGACACGTATGTGCCGCCGTCACCTTACCAGCCTACGCCGCGGCTGTATGACGACCCGGACTCGCAGGTGAACAATACCGATCCGTACGGCACGAGTTGCACCACAGCGATGCAGATTAACGGGTCGCCGACGAGTCCGGCGATCTTCTGCCAGTTCGTTTACGACATCACCACTAATTTCATCCCGGGTCAAAAGGTGGACTCGGGAATCGGTGGAACTACGCGGCAGTTTAATGATGTGGTGGTGGCGTTCCCCGTGGCGCTCAATCCCACTTTCTTGGACGCCGCCAGCGTGGGGACGATTGATGCTCCTGCGACGATCGGCTTCACGAATACCATCACTGCGCCTGCGAACCCGATTACCAACGTAACTCTCAACGATCCGTTGCCGCCGGGACCGGGAACGCCGGTCACCTGGATCTTTAGTCCTGCATACACCGGGCCCGGAACCTGCCTGCTGAACGGCATGGCGGGCAGCCAGGTGCTGTCCTGCAATTTCGGAAATCTTGCGGCGACGCAAGTCGTAAGCGTCGGCGTGACTGCGACGAACGCGCCGGCGGGGCAATACTTGAACGCCTCGACGGTGACCTCGAACAATGGCTCGGTGCAGAAGCAAACGCTGCTTTCGATTGCGACCGTTACGGTGCAAGCCCTGCAGTCTGAATTCGGCGGTCTGAGCGGTTCGCAAACGGCCGCTTTCGGTGCGCCGGTCAATCTCTCCGGAACCATCTCGGCGAATGACCCTGTCTACCCGCCGACTACGGAGAGCGTCTCGATCACCATTGCGGGTGTCACGCAAAAGGCTGCTATCGGAGCTCTCGGCGTATTCAAGGCTACGTTCACGAATATTCCCGCTTCGACGACGCCGTACGTGATCACTTATCAATACGCGGGCGACGCCAACTTTGCGCCGGTCACGAATACCAGCACGACGCTGACGGTCAGCAGAGTCAACAGCACCACTACGATCACTTCCAATACTCCGAATCCGTCGACTACCGGCCAGGTCGTCACAGTGGGCTTCAAAGTTACAGGCGTGACCGGTGCGACGGTGCCAACGGGCAGCGTCACGATCACCGCCAAGCTGAGTGCCACGACCGTGACTTGTTCCGGGGCGCTCACTTCCGGCGCCGGAAGTTGTCCGGTCACGCTCTCGACGGCGGGCGCGTGGACGCTCACGGCTAGCTACGGCGGCGACACGAACTACAACGCAGGCGTTTCCACTGGCACTTCGCAAACGGTGAACACGGCGGGGTCGACGCTGAAATTCTCGCCGTCGGCGCTCAATTTCGGCACTGTTTACGTCGGGACGACCGAACTTGAGCTACTGACGATTACCAATACCGGCTCGTCGATGGTTACTTTCTCGAGTTTCAGCATCGCGTCGATTTCCGGAGACGATTCGTCCGGCTTCCTCGGCGTGGCTTTCTGTCCGAAGACGCTGAACGCGGGGAAGAGTTGCACGATCATCATGAGCTTCACCGCGGACTCGAATGTCACTAAGACCCACGCGGCGAATCTGGTGATCGTGGATAACGGCGCGGGCAGCCCGCAAATGGTGCTCATGTCCGCGACGGTGATCAATCCAATCGCGAGCTTGAGCCCCTCGAGTCTGAACTTCGGCACGGTGAAAACCAACACCACCAGCGCAGCGAAAACGATCACCCTGACCAACACCGGTACTACGGCGCTCACGGTTTCCACTGTGAGCGTCAGCGGCAATTTCGCGCTCGCGACCGGGACGAGCTGCGCGCACGGGACGATGCTCACGCCGAACGCGCATTGCTCGATCCTGGTGACCTTTAAGCCGACGTCGAAGGGCTCGAAGAGCGGAACACTCACCGTGACGGACAATGCGCTGCACGGCACCTCGACCGCAGGCCTCTCAGGCACCGGGAACTAGCTGCATTCACGAGCGCCGGGCGCGCGAATCGCGCCCGGCGCTTGCCCCCTGGGTGCTTCCGCCGCTCGTGAGACCCGTAACCCCGGGCTGAAGCGAGGGCTCAGCTTCCGGGCGCGTCAAACGATCCGCGATAACTAGATTTGCAAGTTCCCTGAATACAATCCCGCGCGTGTACCGCCGGTATACAATCAGAATTCTCTTGACGTACAAGAGGCCGCGGTATACCGTCCTCGCACTAATTGGTGGGGCAAATTCGGAGGCTTACGTGAGACACATCGCAGCACCAAGGTTGATCCTGGGAGTTCTTTGCCTGTTACTCCTGTGTGCCGGTACGGCTTCGGCGCAACTGTTTCCTGGCCGCATCACTGGAGCCGTCCGCGACGCACAAGGCGCTGCGATCACCGGCGCTACGGTGAAGCTCACCAATCCTTCGACCGGGCTCGAACGCACGGAAGTCACCGATCAGAACGGCGAGTTCAACTTTCCGCAACTGGCCCTGGGCAGCTTCTCGCTCACCATTACGAAGGACGGATTTCAGACTACGGTTTTGAAGGACATCGTCACCTCGCAGGATCAGGTGAATACCGTCACTCCTGTGCTCAGCATTGGAGCAGTGAATTCAGAGATCACGGTGACCTCCGCGCCGGCGCTGATTCAGACGGAAACAAATTACACCGGAGGACAGCTCGACCAGGAGCAAGTCGAGGCGCTGCCGATTGGAAATAGCGATTACACGCGGTTGGCGCTGGTTCTGCCCGGAGTGACGCAGAACAGCAACTTCGCATTTGCGCAGTACACGATCAACGGTTCGCGGTCGCGCTCGAACGGATTCAACATTGATGGCGCATCCGATACCGATCCCTCGACTTACCTGCCATCGATCAATGAAGGCGGAAACTCGGCGACGGCTGCCACGCGGTTGCCTCTCGACGCGGTTCAGGAAGTCAGCGTGGTCGCCGCGGGTGGCGCTGACTCGGGTCAAAATTCCGGCAGCGTGATGAACGTGATCATCCGCAGCGGAACGAACCAGTTCCACGGTTCGCTCTATGAAATCAATCGCAATAAGGCGTTCGACGCGGCAAACTTTTTCGAGAATCTCGGCGGAAAGCCTATTGCGCCTTTTAATTGGAATGAATTCGGTGGAACGGTCAGCGGACCGATCGTAATTCCGCATGTTTACGACGGCCACAACCGCACATTCTTTCTGGCAGGCTATGACGGCAGCCGGCTTCGACTCGGGACGACTTTGACCGGCAATGCTCCGAACCCCGGCCAGATTCAAACAGCGACCACATTGGTCGAAGGGCAGGGAATTACTCCGAACCAGTTGGGTCTGAATATTCTGGCTCAGTATTCCATGCTGGGACTGTCGGGTAAGTTCGTGGCAGAAATTCGCGGGCAACAATCACCCAATAGCTACGTTTTTAAGG
>Ga0206813_1126_pt1 | contig 12009 bp, 11 predicted proteins | sample Alteio_BWOrgCont_92_FD_152856 | JGI IMG/M metagenome (GOLD analysis project Ga0206813, IMG submission 152856) | Enriched cells from forest soil in Barre Woods Harvard Forest LTER site, Petersham, Massachusetts, United States -... | ecosystem: Environmental > Terrestrial > Soil > Temperate forest >...
GAGTGCGGGTCTTCGACTTCGAGCAAGTCCAGTGCGAATTCAGCTTTTCCTCCACCTGCGAGCGCGCCCTTGAGCGCCTCGCTCAGAGCACTCAGATCAGCACTATTGGTAATGGCCCGCCGAAATTTTGCGATGAGTCCGGTCCCTGGCAATGTCTCGAAAAGATCGAGATTTGCCATCACTATTGCGTCTTCCAGAGTATAAGAAAGCGCCTCAGCGGTGGCGCCTTTGAACGTCGCTTGGATGGGCGACTGATAGGCAACACGGAGCGAGAAATTCTCGTCTGCGTACGTTTTGATTTTTTCGTTCTCCGGTTTATTCAGCAGCTGGTCGAGATTGTCGGTAACGGGCCACCACGTTTGAAGGGTGGCGTTACGTGTGGCGTAGCGCGCGCCCCGCACCGGCGGCGCGCTGGCACCAGCAGCATCGCAGGAATCGAGGTCGGTGATGACGAGCGTCGTAAGGCCGATTTTCTCGATTAGGCTCCGCAGCTTGTGGGCATGGCTGCCACCGATTTCGAGCCAAGTGATGTAGCTCTCAGAGAGCTTCTCGAACTCCGGATTGTAGTTCACAAAATTGGGAACGAGAATTCGCTCAGCCGGCCCCTCAATCAGGACCGCAGCATCGGCAAAGAACAGGTCGCAGTGGGTGACTCGCAGGTAGCGAGTCACGAAGCGCTTGGTGTCCTCATCGGTGCCGAAGGCGTTTTCGAGGTTGATCACGCACGAGGTTGGTATCGTCTTTATGTCCCCCGGAAGGCGACGGAAATAGCGCAGGGAATCAAACTCGCATTCGTGGGCAATGTGGCTCGAATGAGTGCTCACCACCATCTGCGTCACGAAATTCGGGCTCGCGCGGAGGTCACTATGATTGCGCAAAATCTTGTGCGCTTGACGGATGAAAACTTGCTGGACCTGGGTGTGCAGATGCACCTCAGGTTCCTCGATTAGCACCAAATGTAAGGGCGGGATGACCGTCTCGTCGGAAGCTTTGTGCTTGGCCTTACCAACTCGCATCCAACTGTCGCGGAACGCCATAAGGCGGAAGACCATGGAGATGAGGTTCTGGTAGCCAAGTCCATTGGAATCCTCCGGTAGGTACAGGTCCATGACCTTTTCGCCATCATGGATCGGCACGACGAATTGCACAGCAGCGTCGTGGTTGAGTCCTTCAACGGGGCGCAATCGCGTCGAAATGTTCAGTTTCGGGTCCGTGACGCCCGGGTAGCCAAGCGTGTTCATTTCCTTGAGAGGGCTCTTGAAGCCGTCGCTTAGCCGCAAGTTGAAGACTTGCTGGGCTTCCTCGATCGCCTTGAGCGCAAGAAGGTCTTGGGCATCCGGGTTCTCGTAGGGATCGAGGTGGCGAGTGTAATATTGGCGAAGCTGGACTGACAGCTTCCGCGATCCGCTGACGGTAAAAGCAGTATCTTCGCTGGTGTCTTCGCCCGGGAGCCCGAAGCCGCGCTGGGCGCTGATCTCATCGATGCGAATGAGGCCACGAAACGGGTCGCCGTCAATCGGTTCTGCATTGAGTAGTTGCGGCTTAGCAACGCCATGCTCTGGATTGGCGCAGGCCGCAGGGTCGAGCACGTAGGCCCTGACAGTGAACAATGCCTTCAACCGGCGCTGTAGGAATTCAACTAGATTCCGTGGCCAGACTGCAACCTGAAAGTCGGTGGCCGCCTTGCCCTTTTCTTGGGCTAGGTCGGCACCGGCAACCTGCAGCTTCAATGCTTGTGAGCGTGCCAACACATATTCCCGCTGCAATTGCGCCGCGTCCTGTGGCTCCAAACGCATTCGCACGCCCAACCGACCGCCCTCCCAATCGAGGGAAGGAAGGATCTTCTGGACATAGTGAACTTCGTTCTCGGCAACCTGAAGCCAAACATCGAGAAACGGCAGCACTGGGTCCCAGATGGGTGCCGGCAGTGGCTGATCTGCGAGGTGCGCAGCTTCCCACTCAGCACCCATTGAGTTGATGACCGGCCAATGAGCGAGCGTGAAGTCGTTGAAACGGAAGTTGGAGCGATCTCGATCTACAAGGAAGTAGCGCAACGCCGCGATCGCGGATGTCTTGCCACTATTGTTAGCTCCCACGAACACGGTTTTCTCAGGAGACAGGCCAACGCGCGTGGAAAGTAGTTTTCGAAAGTTTGCTATCTCAACAAAATCGATCCGCACGGCTCGCCCCCCGTGCATAGTATATCCCATTCCTCCGCCGCAGAAACAGTGTTAGGGACATTTCCGAACGATCGCTAACTTTTTCCCCTGAAGAGACACTCTTGCGGACCATGCCGACGCTCACACCCGTAGCGTCGATACGCGAGCGTCAAGCACGCACGCGCCACTTGGCGGCGTTGATCGTGCGCAGCTGTTATAAAACGGTGCTGGATTGGCCTTTATATACGGCACGAGGTTGGCCTATCGAAACGGGTCGGGAACTTGTCACTCATGCGTCATCGTCACCTTCGCCTTCACGCGCAACGGAGGCGGCGCCGCCAAGGGCGTCATAGCGCCGAGCCGCCAACCACTGGAGCCGCTTCGCCTGGGTGAGCAGCACTCGCCGCAGTCCACCTTGAACCTTGCGTTCGGAGATCACCTGCGCGAGGCGAGAAAGAATCAGCGCCCGACGCGCCAAGCGATAGTCAGGGTGTGAACGAATCTTGAAGACCTGCTCGGAAACAATCCGCCCTCGAAATGACGGTGGCTCCTCGACGAGGCGGTTCCCCGCGGGCGGATCCTTCTCGTTCAGGATGGCTTTGAAATGCGAGTTCGTGATTGCTTGTGCGGTGGCTAGGCGCTCGAGCGCATCGAGCTGCTCCCGCGCGTCGGCATCTGAGCGAGATGACGTCTGCAAATGGGGGAGGGGCCAGACCGCAATCTCGAGCACCTCGAAGGGGTCCAGCACTGACATCGCGACGGCGTCAGTTCGCTGGTTGGTAAGATGGCGCCGAATGCGTGTACGAATCCGTTCGTTGGTTTGTCCGACGTAGATCGGCTCGCCGTCGTAGTCGAAGAACGCATAGACACCCCAACGAAAGTTCCCTACCGGCATCGCCGGGCCGCCGGGCCAATTGAATGGCGTGTCAAGAAATCGGGTCAGATTCTCACGGAGGTCCTCTGTCTCGAACGGCGGGAAATTTACGGCATCCGGATTCCGATCGAAGAGGGGACCTGGGTCAGACACGCTGGATGGCTGTCATTTCGGATGCGTGCTGCACGACGCCGCCGCGACGGATCACCGTGCGCCGGAACAGTTGGTCACCTTGTTTGCCCACTTCGAAGTCGACGTAGTTGACCTCCTCGTCGCGACCGCCAAAGGCTTTCTGGAACGCCGCGAGCAACTCGACCTCTCCGAGGGCTCGCGCCGTAGACTGCGGACTTGCCAGAGAGGGAATTTCGGCTGGAAAGACATAGATGCACGGCGGCGGTGTGAGGAAGGGCCCGAGGGAGGTCCTCCGGACCTCGCCGTCGAGAGGTCGGAGCTTGGGGCAGGGGCGTCCAAGCGTACCGCAGATCATGTCCCAAATGACTACGCCGTCGACTCGTTTGCTGCGGCTGATCATCTCGGCGCTCAGCCGAGTGTAGATTCCCGACCAGGCATTTCGGCGAGGATCCGCTCCGGAATTGGTGCAGAGACTCCAGGTTATGAACTCATCAGCCTCCCTAGAGCGCTCGAACTTATTTGTGTTCTCTCCGTCCAGACATCCCTTCAAGTCGATGACCGCGAGACCGCCGCTGTTCAGCTGGACGTAGTAGCCGTTGCGCGCCTTGGGGCGAGTTCGGTCCCATCCAGCAATGAAACCGCCGTCCTCCATGTGGTTCAAAACGCGCTGCACGAACTCCCGCTTGCCTCGCATCGTCGCGGAGAACTCGCCGCGGACTTTTTCGATGGCGCCCCGGAATATTGGGGAACTGTAGAAGCTGGATTCTTCAAGTCCATGGCTTCTGAGCTTATGAGCTTGTGTCTTCAGAACCTCTGCGAAACGCTCGATCTCGGCGCGAAGCCGCGGATCTTGCTCGCAAGGGATGACGGTCACGCGGCGACTCGCGCCGTCCCGTTGACGTCGATCAAAGGTTCAAAAAGTTGCTCGGCTAAGTGGCGCACGACCGGGACGACAACGCCATCGCCTGTCAGGTGGTAGGCCTCGTTGTAGTTTTTTGGCAGCTTGTAGTCTCCGTCCAACCCCATCAGACGGGCGGTCTCGCGCGCGGAAATCAGGCGGCTGCGCACCTTCTTGCCATCGACGACGATGATCACTTGGCGACTGGAGCCGCCGGCCGGCGTACGTAGGCAACCGGCGACATCATCGAAGCGGACTTCAGCGCGCTGCACTTTCTCTCCACGTTCATCCATCCGGGTGCGCTTGTAGACGCAGCCAACCATGCGACGCCCTGCACGCTTAGCGGCCTCGAGCTTCGCCTTGTTGACCGGAGACATCTTTCCGATCAGCAGATCTCTTTCGGCGTCCGAGTGCCAACTGACGCTAGCCGGGTTGTCTTCGATCATGGTGGCGAACGTGGTGTTGCGCCGCGGGGGTGCGGGAACGTTCCACCAGACCACTTTGCTCTGGGCGGATTTGCTCACGCGCCCGAAGGCTCGCTGCAAGGCGGCGGTGTGGAACGGAGCGATCGGTTCCGGTGAGAGCAGCGCGGGATCGATCTCAATGTCGGCACGCACGCCAACAATGAAAAGGCGTGGCCGCGACTGAGGTACGAACAGAGCGGCGTTAATGACAAGCGCGCCGTACCGATAGCCGGCGTCCGCAAAAGTCTTGCAGATCGCCTCGAAGTCGCGCCCCCCATGCGACGTCAGTGTTCCGAGGACGTTTTCCAGGGCAATCAGCTTTGGCCCACGGCCGTCGGCGACCACGCCCTTCACGATTTCCCAGAAAGGATAGAACGTGCCCGAGCGCTCGCCTCGAAGGCCAGCGCCGCCGCCGGCGAGAGATAGGTCCTGGCAAGGAAAGGACCCCCAGATGAGATCGGCGCGTCCTGGCAAGTCGTCCGCCTTGATCGTTCGGACGTCGCCCACGCGAAGGACATTTCCCTCGGGATAGTTGAGTTGGTAGGTGAGGCCTTTTTTTGCATCGAAGTCGTTGGCGAACAGACAGGTCCAGCCCTTGCCGAGACCGGCCCGCGCCATTCCGCCGCCGGCGAAGAATTCGTAAAAGCTAGGCATGAGTTCCGTCGCTTTTGAGTTCCCCGTTCTCTGCGCGATCTCGAGCCAGCTTCTCTTCGACTGCTTCGGTTATCCACGTATTGCGCGAGATGTTGCCGGGCCGAACGGCGCGGGTCGCGTCGATAGCCTCGAACGTCTCAGGCGGAAGTCGGAGGTTGATCCGGTCCAGGGAGCGAATCGCCGCGATTTTCGAATCAGCTAACATGGCGCCACATTGGCGCCTGCTTGGCTTTACGTCCATAGATGTTTCTATTTTGTTCCCCCCCCAGAGACGACGAGGCGTTTCTTCCGAAAAGGGCCGGCCGATGCGATGGCGCTCTCACCTCTACCCGGCCGTGATTGAGCAAAGCCTCGATGTCGATCGCTTGTTGGAGCTGTTCGAAACGGCTGCGATTGAAGCGGACGAGAGCGGGTACCTTGCCGGCAACCAGATGTACCAGGACCTTCGTGGCTATGGTTGGCTCGATGTCGCCCACACTCTCGAGGTCGAGCGGCGTCTAATCGCTCAACTTCAAGGAGCCGCGGATCTCGAAGCTGAAGCGGCGAGGATCGATGATGAGCGCCTCGACTGCTTTGAGCCTTCTGATGGTCTCTGGGGCCTCGACATCGGCGTAGCTTCCGCGACGATCGCGCTGTCCGCTCTCGGGGCTATACCTGTTGGAAGCTGCAACGCAGGCGGCTTCGGGGGCCACCACCAAGGCGCGTATCCCTATGTCTCCTTCTTCCTCGGAGGAGCGCCCCCGGAATTTGTTGTCTCGATTTCTCGGGCAGCCAGTGTCGGACTGCGAAGCGACGCGGACGGACTGGCTCAGATCTTCGGCGCCGGCGACCTCGACCTTCTCCGCTTCGCAGAAACCGCGTTATAGCTTCACGAAGCGTGCTAAGGGGCTTCCTTCTTCCGCGAGGTGACTGGATTATTTGCTACACAATTCCGCTCCGGGGCTTCTACTGATTCGACGCCCATCAGAAAGCGGGAAGGGGGATGGTAGATTCAAATGGCGACACTCTTCTGCGCACGGCCGCATTCGAGCGTGTGCGAACTCTCTGCGAAATCCACAATCATCTGACTGCCCAGCAGCTCGGCGAAGGCTTCATCGTCGACGGGCAGCGATATCCGCTGGTCAATCCACGGCCCGGTATCTTCAAGCCGGCGCAAATGCGATTCCTATTGTCGATCAACACGGTCTTTCCGAAGACAGGCAACCGCGTGTGGTTTGATGACCAACGTGATGTCCACCGCCAGATTTTCGACGGCGATCAGATGATGGACTACGCTTTCATGGGCGACGATCCGGACTACGCAGATAACCGCTGGCTTCGAGAGGCCTTCGAGAATCAAGTCCCAATCATCTACTTCCTAAGGATCGCGCCTGGACGCTATCAGGCTATTCTTCCAGCTTTCACCGGGGATGGGATAGGTTCTCGAAGCGCGCCCGCATTGCGTTCGGTCTTCCAGGACAAACCGACCTAACGCCGCCCGCGACGGAAATTGAGCGTCGATACGCTTTGCGGACCGTCAAACAACGTCTTCATCAGGCGTCCTTTCGAGAAGCTGTTATTGGCGCCTACCGAGGCCGATGTGCTCTGTCCGGGTTCCCCGAGCCAGTGCTTCTCGACGCCGCTCATATCGTCGAAGATCAACACGAGGTGCTTGGTCAACCTGTGGTCCGCAACGGCATCCCGCTCTCGAAAATCCACCACGCGGCCTTCGATGCTCATCTCATCGGAATCGACCCAGACTTCCGATTGCATGTTTCAAAGCGTTTGCTCCTTCAACATGATGGTCCAATGCTTGAGGGGATCAAAGGGTTGAACGGCGGTCTCTTGCGCCTCCCAAAAAGGACGCAGGACTCCCCGATCGAGACCGTCTGGCGTTGCGGTTCGATCGCTTTATGGCGGCGGCCTGAAAGGCTGATTGAGTCACCCGACGTACGGAAGCAGCCATAATCACAGATGCGTCTCGTTTCTCAAAAACGAACGTTAGCGCAACATAAAGGCCGTTATGTTACTATTCTGATAGGCGGCGGGCAGTCTTGGGCCTCCGACTTAACAAATAGTAAGCGGATTACGTCTACGGAATACTCTTGTCGACAGCAACACCCGCGGCATGAAGAAAGGCAGCGTTTCGCATACGTGCGTCCTTAATTAGATCGCGCCATTCGATGATCTCGATCGATCCCCGATATTTCCCGCTAAGCTCGATCCAACGGCCGCGCCCGTTGGCCGTGGTTTTCCACCCGCCTGTGTGAACGTCCAGGGCTCCGACAATGTCGGCAATGACATAGCAGTAGCATACGCAGTCACTGGTGATCCTGACGCGCGCACCCTCGTAGTTCTCGATGTTCCCGCTCACGATCTCGCTCAGATAGCGCGATACCTGATTCAGCGGAGAATAATTCTCTTCATACGTCTTACGACCTGGCTTCTTGAATTCGACCAAAATGATGCGCGAGAGTGGCTCCTCGCCCTTCAATCCCAAGCCGTGTATCTTATCGAATATCAAAAGATCGGTTCTATCAGGGTTTTTTGAATCCGCTATGATCTGCGACAGTTGCACATCGGACGCAAAGTATCGCGTGAATGCGAGCCGTTCATCTATAATCCACAAATCGTGGTCAGCTGCCTCTACTTTGGATGGATCGTCACCACGGAGCTTCATTGGGCAAATGAACTGATGCAACGTGCTTTCGAGCTGGTAATCGTCTTTCCCGGCGTCGGTCTGCCGCAGCCGATTGATCAGCACGCCCAGCACATCGAGGACCAATTTTCGGCGCATGATGTACTCAGTTAATTGGCGCTGCTCTTCTGCCTTCACTTCGTCGGCCGCCTGGCGAACACTTTCTGCGAAATTCGCAGGCATGGTCGCCGAGGAGGAAATGGTCGATATGATCGACTGCATAGCCTCCCTGCGGTCGTTGTCTCTCCTGATCCGTGTCGGGATAAGCGCCTGCGCGAACTGCTCAAATTTGATCGCATTGCGCGGCACGCGACGAAGAAGCGCGTCTGGAGCCTCGAACTTAAATGACGGATATTCGTGTAGAAAGTGGCCCAAATCGACAAGTCGCTCCTCATCGAATTCGTCGATCTCCGCCTTTAGAGCCCCACCGCGCGCGGCAGTCGCGCACTCCTTGGCGATGGCTTCAAGAATATCCTCACCGAAATTGAAGTTCGTGCGCTCCTGATTAACCCTCTCGTCGAGATATTCCCCCGATATGCAGCCGTGATAGACGTTGGCCCCCTCCACAGCAAACGTGCCGATTCCAAGCAGACCGTCTATCTTGCGGGTGAGAACGGTTCGTCCATTTGCGACGTAGTGTAATTGATGGCTTCCGTCGAAGCTGGCACTAGCGATTTTTTTGCAAATGAAGTTAGCTAGGGTCAGATCGCCGTATAATTCGGATTGAATATCGGACGTTCCACGATCTTCGATCAATAAAGCAGTAATTGCTTCAGGGAAAGACGTTCCAGCGTCAGCGTTAATTGTCAGTTCGATATTTGGGGACCTTTTCATTATGAAGTCAGCGAGGAAGTGTGAGCCGAAATGCCGAATGACCACCGCGCGCTGCACTGGGAACGTACCCCGATAAGGTTCGCGTATCCCCGTGAAGGTTATGGCCGTTCCCGTCTCCGTGCCACTGACCGTCTCGATCGTCTCAACCGAGATTTGATCGGTCCGCTGAAGACGAAAAACGAAGGTCCGCTTTCTCAGTTCGCCATCATGCTGATAGACGCTGGCGACCTCGATCAACTCGAACGCATCAAGCCAAAGAAGCCGGCCAATGCCCTTGCCGGCTGCGCCTTTGAAATCAGTGTCCGTAGTACAAAACGCCTTGAATCGGGTGTCATCGATGCCGATGCCATTGTCGCTTATGACTATCTTAAGGCTCTGGTGGTCACCCAGGTTGGTAATGTCGAGATAAACACGTCCCTTCCCGATGGCGTTTTCATGGAATCGATCTTCGATTGCATGAAGGGAGTTGCTGACGGCCTCGAATAAAGGCTGTAACGCCGTCGAGGAGTTGCTGGGCTTTGGCAATCGGCGAACACGATTGACTATATCACCTTCCATCGAGGTCATCAGATTCCCCGGAGATTATTGTTCTTGAATTACTTCGACCACGTCTAGGCTACACCTGCAAACACAATCGTAAAATCACCGCGCCAACTAGAGTCCTCTTAAGCGTGGTTGTCGTCATACAGGGCGTTTGCAATCGCATCCGCTCATAGAAATTTGATGTTCCCCGGTTCGGTCGCGGCCTCAAAGTCTTATCCTCTCGACTTCGTCCTGTGTGAGACGGTCCTTCGTGTGATCGTATAGCTTGGTCGTGCGCGGGCTCTCGTGGGCAGCCATGGATTGCGCATGCTCGAGCGCGCCACCATTGCCGAGATAGGCGGTGATGCCGGTCGCGCGGAACGTGTGATTGCCGATCGGCGCGTGAATGCCCGCCGCAACCGCGCGCCGGCGGATCATGCGCCAGGCGTCGGCCTGGGACATTGGAGCGTCGACAAGCGCCATGGCATTGTGGCCTGGGCTGGTTCTAAAGAGCCAGCCTTTGCGGTCGTCCGCGATGCCGGCAGCGTCGATGTAAGCCCGCAGTATCTCAGCGAGCGAGTGGTGACAGGGCATCGCGTGCTGCTTGCCGCCCTTCTCGTGAAGCTGCACCTGCCAGCCTGCGCCCTTTGGCCGAAGATCCTCGACCTTCATGCACAGCGCTGCGGTGATGCGGGCAAAGGAATAGGTGAGGGTGGCAATGAGCGCGCGGTCGCGTAGGTCGCGCAAGGTTTCGGTCGGAATGCTCTCGAGGAGCGTGCGCCACTCCTTGCCATCGAGGACCGGCGTCTTGCCGGTCTTCACGACGTGCTTCGGTCCGCGCACGGCCGCGGCCGGATTCAATGGAACGATCTGACCGGTGATGAGCCAGTCGAACAGCATCCGCACGGCGGCGAGCTGCTGCTTCACGTCGGGCGCCGAATGCGTCTGCTGGCGGGTTTCGATGTAGCGCGCCACGTCGACGGCGCGGATCGTCGTCAATGTGAGGCCGCGCTCATCGCACCAGGCGAAGAATTGCTGACATGCGCGCGCATAGGCTCGTCGCGTGTTTGCGTTGCGGATGTTGGCGGCGAAGAATTCCACACAGCGCCAAGCCGCCTGGTCGCCGGCGTCGGCGATCAGCGCCGGCACCAGATGGATGTCGTCAGAGGCGGCGAGCGCGCCGGGTCGGATGATTGCGCGGCGCTGGTCCGAGGTCATTTCGGTCCCCTCATACCATAAATCTCGTGAATGATAAACGACGTTATCATTCACGAGATGGCTATTTTGGGTGAGGGGACTTCCGTCGTATGCGACCGGGATAACCGCCTATCTCGACAACGGCGGCACGTTGGAGAATGCTCAGCTGATGGTGGCGCATGAAAGCCCGCGTACGACGAAACTCTACGATCGCACTGGCGATGAGATCACGCTCGATGAAGTCGAAAGGATTATCATTTGAGTGAAGCGGCGAAAAAGCGCGAATGGTCGCCAGCGACGGTCTGGATCATGGGTATTTTTGCCGCCTTAGGAGTTCCTTTTATCATCTGGCTCGCCGGATACGTCTTCGATCCGGCGCCTTCTGACGCGGAACGAAACGCAGTCTTTTCGCTCGTCAGCGATCTGCGCAGCACCCCGCTCGCCTTCCGTGCCGTGTATTTGAACGAGCACGATTTTATGAAACCGGAATGGCTCAAGGAAAATCCCAAGGATGCTTACTGGGAATCCCTGACCTTCCCGGAAAATCTGCTGCGCTTCGCCCAATTCACTGGCCGCATGGGACTAGCAGGACCTGTATTGGAGGCTCGCACAGGTCAGGTTGTTGTCAGGCCCAAAAGCCTTGAAAAGCTCGACTACGGCAACGGAAAGGTCGAATACAGGGTCACGACGGAGCGGGTTAACCCGCCCGATGATCAAAACGCACACATCGACACGAAAGCGATGCGCCTATATGCGTTACAGCCATCTCTCCTCCCAAAGAAGATCAGCACTCACCTAAACGACCTTTCGCTGCCGGCCAAAGTCCGGGACGCTCTGTACGGTTTCGTGCGAGAGACAGACGCGACGAGTTTTGCGACGGTCGAATCGGCAAAAGTCGATTTTCTCCTGGTGATGCCCGATCCGCCGGCAGATGTGGATTTCCGCCTCCAGGACGGCACGCCGCTTTACCCCTTCAGAGGGATTGACTCAGAGTACGATTTTCTCGAACGAGCGGTCGGAATAATCGACGCACTGGAGGCATGGGGGCATCGATACTCCGTCGCCCTTGACCTGTTTCGAGTTCCTGGGCCGCCGAACGAAGCGCCGAGAAATGATTGACCCCCGCTGGTAGTTCTATTCGGAAGCTGGTCGGTCACTGCAGCGGTCCTTGCGACCGTTTCAAAGGTAACCGGTACGACGGCCCCACCTCGCCTGCGGCGTTCGGCTGCGCGAGACTCGCGCGAGGTTCGACACTGCGCGGGGCGCTCATTCCATGCATCAGTCCAGGCATGATGCCGACTCTTATCAGCGGGTCGAGGTGATCACCGGGCGCCGTGGTCGGCGCGACTGGAGCGACGAGGAGAAGGCTCGGATATTGGCCGAGAGCGCCGATCCGGAGGTGAACATCTCCGAGGTGGCGCGGCGCAACGGCGTCAGCCGGGGGTTGCTCAACGTCTGGCGGCGCAAGGCGCGGCTCGCGTCGAGCGAAGGGCCGTTTTTCGTGCAGCTCAGGCTCGACGACGCCGTCGAGGCGCGAGCGGACGCGATTGAGCAGCCTCGCGTCGTGGCGCGTCCGGCGGAGCGGATCGAGGTGACGA
>Ga0206813_1168_pt1 | contig 11985 bp, 7 predicted proteins | sample Alteio_BWOrgCont_92_FD_152856 | JGI IMG/M metagenome (GOLD analysis project Ga0206813, IMG submission 152856) | Enriched cells from forest soil in Barre Woods Harvard Forest LTER site, Petersham, Massachusetts, United States -... | ecosystem: Environmental > Terrestrial > Soil > Temperate forest > O...
CATTCTTATCCGCCCTCGCCGGCGATGAAAAGAAACGTGCATCCACCCGCGTGAATGAAATCGCCGTCGCGCAGCAAACAAGACTTGATGCGGCCGGGGATTTCGTTGAGCAGCGTCCCGTTGGTGGAATTCAGATCCGTCAGAACGTATTCGGAGCCGCTCCGCTCGATCCTGAAATGGCGATTGCTGAGCCTTTGGCGGTTCACCTCAAACTGCCAGTCGCTGTCCGCGCCGCGTCCAACGGTGAGTCCCTTGCCGATCGGCCGTTGACCCAGCGGAGCCGCGGTTGTTTCCCCTTTCACGAAAACCAGGCACGCCTTCGCCGGTTTCGTTGGAAGCGCGGAGAGGATGCGTCTCATCTCAAGCATTCGCTTGAGGAAAGCGGCTTCCTTCGTCGAGCGGTCGAATAAAGTCGGGCTCGTCTTGACGAGCATGGAGTCGAGTTCATTTTCCGAGGGTCCGGGCGTTTGCCCGAAGGATTGGGTCTTCATGGAATCGTTTTCAGCAGGCGGGTTTCATTTTTCGCGGGGATCCCGGCCCGAACGGAGGTCCGTAAAGATTGCCGCGAGTTTTAGTTTGATGGCCTTTACTTCCTGGTCCACATGGTTGCTCGAAATCGAGTAATGCGTCATGATCACCGGCTTGGTCAGTTCCCCGTGATGATTCGCCTTGAGTTGATAGAGTGCGCGGATCTCCGACATGTGGCCGGAAGGCAGAAGATCGGAATGCGTCTGCGCGATGGAGTCGAAGACATGAGGTTGTTTCAGAGCCAAAAAGATCGCGGTCTTTCTCGGATGGCTGCGCTTTGTGCACTCCGGCAGAAGCCGGATCGCGCTCTCCAGGAGGGAAAGCCGATAATCGCTTTCCGCTTTCTCCTCGGTGATCGCGTCGGGGGACGGATCGGGGGACGGCGTCCGGTCATAGTATTCGCGAAGCCCTTTCTCATCGTGGGAGCCGCTAAGATCGGAAAATGACAACTCCCTTTCGCGGCGCGTTCCGTATCTGTGCTTCCAGATCGTTCGCTTCACCACGGTAAAGAGCCATTGCCGAAAGCCGCCTCTCTTGACGGGTTCATCCACAGCGGCGCCAGCCGTGTTGGCCAGGAAAACGCGCTTCTCGGAGTCATAAGAGAATGAGTGAGAAATTCGATTCACAGCCAGCATCACCTCCTGCAATACATCCCAGGCGGTAGTTTCCGGGAGTCCCCACCGCCGGGCCATGCTCAGGATTACGCCTTGATACATTTCGTAAAAGCGCACCCAGGCGTCTTCATTGGAGTCGGAAGACAACTTCCCAAGAAGCGTCGGACGCGTGCGTATTTCATCGCTCTCGAAATCGTCTGGGGGTGAAACTCCCATGGGCATGGAAGAGATTATCCAACCCCAGCGCGGCGGTCAAGAGCCTGGCCAGTCCTTTTGGAAATGGGCGCGCCATTTCTTAAAACCCGGAGATCTGCGGGAAATGTCCTATTTCTCAGCCAGCTTCTCCGTCACATAGCCTTGAGGCCAGGCGTAGAGAGCCGCTCGGGAGAAGAATATTTTCTTGTTTCCGTCGACACGCATCTCATCCATGAAGGTTCTTAGCAGGATGGCGCCTGCCGTGATCTCATCCTGATTGAAGATCTTTGACGCGTTGGCGATTTCCTTGTCCGCTTTTGGACGGTTCTCCGCGGTGATGCCCTTTATTGTATTCAGATCCTGGTGCAATAGCTCCATGGGATTCGTGGTGGCCCTGGCATAGAAGGAACTGATATCCTCCGGCGAAAGTTCCGTCCAATCGCTATCCTTCTTCCCAGTGGGATCTTCCTTGTCTTTGACGCCGATCCTTTCGGGATGCAACAACGTGGTCATTACATAGGGCAGCCCGCCGGCGAGATAGACCCGGCTGCAGTTTTGCATTCCGGGCTTTGTCCGGGCCTGGCTTTGCAAGCTTGGGAGAACTTGCTCAGCCGCCACTCCCAGCGCCATGGCGAGAAATGCTTCGCCCGGCTTTCGCTTGTCGTTGACCTTTTTCGCAAGCAGCGCCGTTCCGAGAGGGACGGAAAATATCTCAAATTCGAAGGGCGCGACATTCTTTGTCAAGTACGCGCCCTTCGAGTTTCCGCTCCCGATGTCAAGCACCACCACTTGATTCAGTCCCATGCGGCGCGGCGGCACGATCCCGCGAAAGACCAATCTGCACTCCCTGGCCACGTCCATGAAATCGATGGGGGTTCCGTCCGGCAGATTGTTGAGAAGCGTCGTCTTTACCTTTTCCGGGATGCCGCTGCTCTCGACAATGAAGACTCGCTCCTGGGGAATGTTATATTCCTTTTGCATCAGTTCCCTGATCCTTAGCACTTCGGCCGCGACGTTTTTGGCCATCTCGCCGTCATAGGGATTCTTATTTACTGGATCGTACTTCTTGACGAATTTGGCCAGGAGTTGTTCCCCCTTGGCATCCTTTCCTCCGGGTTGAACGACGATGGGCTTGATGCCTTTGGAGCCGAGTTCGATCACTCCGTAATATTGGACGCCGGGCGCCGGAGGCTCCGCGGGCGACTGCGCAAACAGAGTGCCGGCAATGCAAGCCGCGCTGAGCACGGTCAGTTTCAGAATATGTGGTTTCATACTAATTACAGCGGGTGTTGGATTTGTGTTCGGTAGGTAGGATTGTCAGTGGATGGCAGGACTGTTTCATCGGGCTTTAGCGCGTGGAAAGAACCAGGACACAACGGAAACCAACGTCGGTTTCCCTCGAATCCGCATAAGCCGCGTTTCGGCTCGAGGAAGAGAGCTTTTCCAAATCACACGTCTTCCACGAACCGCCGCGGCGGATCTCCATGGGTTTCAGGTGATTCTTATCGACCGAGTAGTAGTCAGTGTCGCACCACTCCATGACATTTCCGCCGAGGTCGTAGATCCCGAGGCCGTTCCTGGGAAATTGCATCACCGGCGCGGTCGTGGCATACCCGTCGTTATAGCCTTTAATAAATGAATCCTCGGCGCAACTATCTCCGAATTTTCTCTTCATCGCGACGTCGGCATAGTTTCCGATGGGCGGCCCCAATGGATTGAAGAGTCTTCCCCAGGGAAAGATATCCTTGTTGGCGCGCGATTTATTGACGGGGTTGTCCGCGGGATCTTCTTTTTCAAGACCGGCCGAGCAACTCCATTCATAGTCCGAGGGCAGACGGTAATCGAGCCCCTCCTTGCGGCTAAGCCACACACAAAACGATTTCGCGTCTTCAAGATTCACGTTGACCACCGGATGCTCGTCGGTTTCGCTGACCGGAACGCCCTTTTCACTCGGATCCTGCCATGACTTGTCGGCGCTGGAATCGCCTTTCGCGTATTCTCTGTAATCGCGCTTTCTTGTCTCGTGGATGCAAAAGAGAACAGTCCTTCCACTCGATGCGCCGCCAGGAATGGGCACTTTTACAAATTTCATTCCCAGCGAGTTGACGAATGGATGATCGGCAGTTGCCAAATCGGGCGCGACTCCTTGAGGAGGGGTTGCGGGAGGAGGCGTCGGCGTTAAGTCCGCGACGCCGATGCGCGGCGTGGAAACAGCCGGTTTGGGAGAGCCGAAATCCGGGGGAGTCGCCGGGACCGGGGAAGGCTTTGGCTCCGTGTTCGTCGTGTCCGATGAATTGGACGTTGAATGGTGATTGTCTTCCTCCGGCGGGCGATTGATCCAAAATCCGATACCCACGCCGGCCACGGCGAGCAACCCAAGCGCCGTCATGATCAGGCCAATCTTCGAAGGTTTGGGAACGAAGCGTGGAGGCTGATCGGGAACGCCGAGCGCCGCCTTCCAGTCCGCGCATTTCTGCCAGCGATCTTCACGGCGCATTTGCAGCGCCTTGTCCACGGTGGCCAGGAACTCATGACTGTATCCGGGCGGCGGGCGGCGGCACAACGGCTCGACTTTGTCCTGCTCCCACCGATCGGCGGCATCGTCCGGGGCGACGCCCTTGATCGCGCGGTAGAGCACCGCTCCCAGCGCATAGATATCCGTGAAAGGCCCTTGCCGTCCCTTGCTTTGATATTGTTCAAACGGAGCGTAGCCTTTGGTGAGCACCGCGGTCAGACTCGAAGTCTTTGCGCTGGTGGCGACGCGCGCATTTCCAAAATCGATCAAAACCGGGCGGCGATTCTGCCGATCCATGAGAATGTTCTCGGGCTTGACGTCACGGTGGAGGTAGCCGCGCTCATGAACGAGTTCCAAGGCGTCGAGAAGGCAAAACGCGATAAAGCGAAGATCGCTTTCGGGGGGGCGCTGAACCTTGCGCAACCAGTCCTCCAGGTTCTCGCCCTCGATGAAGGCCGTGACGAGGTAGGCCGTGCCGTGCTCCTCGAAGATCTCGTAAATCGGCAGGATCGATGGATGATGAAGCCCCGCCAGGGTCTGGCCTTCCTCGACGAAACGCTGCCGCGCCCATTGCAAATTGATCCTGTCCTGCTGGCTTCGCGCCACGACCGTCGTCCCGTCCTTCTCCCTGATGGCGAAGTCCATCGGAAGCAGTTCTTTGATCGCGACCTTGCGGTTGAGCTTGGTATCGTCCGCGAGATAGGTCAGGCCGAATCCGCCGTGCCCCAGCAGCCGCATGACAACGTACTGGCGCAGGCGGCAGCCAGGCGGCAGTGCGTATTTGTGTTCGGACGACATGGGTTGGCGTTGGGAGCGGCGGAGGACGGCGATCAAGCTAACGGCGGATTGTCATGCTGCTGCCGGCGGCTTGGGTCAGATGTGGAGTGAACGCGGATCTGCTTCCTCTTTTTAGCTACGCGAACTGCCGCTCCGCTGACAGATGAAAGGACAAAATGTTGAATTTTCCGCGTGGAAGGCGCCGGAATCTCCAAAACTGGAACCCTAGCTGCCGGAAACGACCAGGACACAGCGGAACCCGCAGTCACTTCTTCGACTGGCCGGAAGATCGGGAGCGTGGAACGAGGATCGCAGGTACATCTCGCTGAAATCGCCCCACGCGCCGCCCCGGATCACCCGGCAGGATGTTCCATTCACTTTCTCGTCCTTAAGGAACGGATACATTCCGAGCGCCTCGGCGGTATTCATGGAAGCCTTGTATTCATCCTCGCACCATTGCCACACGTTGCCGCCCATATCGTATAACCCATGGCGATTGGGCGGGAAACTTCCCGCCGGCGAAGTGCGCGGAAACCCATCGTTGTAGCCAAAGATGGTCCACGCGCCCAGCTTGAGCTGGAATTCGCTCCCCGCATAGTTTCCGGCTCCCTCGGGCGGAGGAAAGTTGTTCCCCCAGGGATACTTGTCCGTTCCCGCTGCCGCGCTCCATTCAGAGCTGGTTGGCAGCCGGTAAGTCCGGCCCTCTTTTCTGCTCAGCCATGCGCAAAAACGGCGGGCATCTTCCCAGCTCACTCCCACCACCGGGTCCTGGCTCGTCTGCGCAAAGCCGGGATGTTTCCAGTTCAGATCTGTCTTGAACCCCCACTTCAGTTCCTTTTCATCGAACCCGAAAAGGCCGGACTGAGGCGTGTCGCCTTCATTTTGGACGAATGCCTGCCAGTCGCTCACGCGCGTGTCCCAAACGCTGAAGAGCACCCGTTCTCCCGCCAGGGCTGCTCCGAAGGTTTCCACAGGCATGAATTTCATCCCGAGCGAGTTGACGAACGGATATTCGGCGGGTGTTGATTTCGGAATGAGCGGCCAGGGAGAACCCGTTGGCGGCAGCCACCCGATCCGGGGCGTCGGAGATGGAGTTGGAAATACCAGCCAGTGATATCGCGGCGTCGGTGATGGGGTATCGGCGCCGAAGTCCGGAGGAGGAAAGAAGAAGCCCGGAGTTTGCGGCGTCGGCGACGGAAGCGCAAACCGCCGGTGCGGTGTGGGAAACGCCAGCGTGCGAAGCAGGGGTGTCGCCGATGGGGTGGCCACGGCGGCGTGCGGCGTGGGAAAGACCAGCGATGGAAACGGTGTGGGCGGCGGGAAAACCAGCGCGGGGAACCGCGACGCCGGCGTCGGGAACACGATGTCCGGTGTCAGGAAACTCGGCTTGAAATCGAACGGAGTGGGAGCCGGTTTGGGAGCGAATGGGTTGGGCAGGAGATGAGCAAACGGAGAAGGCGTCGGCGTGAAAAAGGAAGGGGTCCCGGCTTTGTTCGATGCATTGAAATTTGGAAAATGGCGGTGGATCCACTGCCCAATCCCAACGCAGGCAAGGGTGAGCACCCCCAGCGCCACCATGGTTGGGACAATCTTCGAAGGCTGGGGAGAAGGGCCGGGAGACTCGCGCCGTGGAGGATCGGAAGAGGCGAGCGCGGCTTTCCACGCTTCGCAGTTCTGCCAGCGATCTTCACGGCGCATCTGCAGCGCCTTATCTACGCTGGCCAGGAATTCACGGCTGTATCCGGGAGGCGCCCGGCGGCACAATGGCTCGACTTTATCTTGCTCCCACCGGTCAGTGGCATCTTCAGGAGCGACGCCCTTGATGGCGCGATAAAGCACCGCCCCCAGCGCGTAAAGATCGGTGAAAGGCCCCTGGCGCCCTTTGGTTTGATACTGCTCGAACGGAGCATAGCCTTTCGTAAGCACCGCGGTCAGATTCGAGGTCCTTTCGCCGGTGGCCACGCGCGCATTTCCGAAATCGATCAAAACCGGCCGGAGATTCTGCCGATCCATCAAAATATTCTCGGGTTTGACGTCGCGGTGCAGATAGCCGCGTTGATGCACCAGTTCCAAGGCATCCAGGAGGCATAATGCGATCGAACGAAGATCCTTTTCGGCGGGATGCTGAACGTCGCGCAACCAGTTCTCTAGATTGCCGCCCTCGATGAAAGCCGTGACCAGATAAGCCGTGCCGTGCGCATCGAAGATTTCGTGGATCGGCAGGATCGACGGATGGTGAAGGCCCGCCAAGGTTTGGCCCTCCTCGACGAACCGCTGCCGCGCCCATTCCAGATTGCTTTTGTCCTGCTGGCTTCGCGCCACGACTGTCGTTCCGTCTTTCTCCCGGATGGCGAAATCGATGGGCAGGAATTCCTTGATCGCGACCTTGCGGTTCAGTTTCGTGTCGTCCGCGAGATAGGTCAGGCCAAATCCCCCGTGCCCCAGGAGCCGCACAATAATATACTGACGCAGATGCAATCCAGGTGGCAGCGCGTATTTGTGTTCGGGAGACATGAATTGGCGTTTTCGCGTGACGGGTTGCTAGCCGCCTGAAACATCCAGGACACAGCGGAACCCGAGGTTTTCCCATCGAGCCGAGGGATAAACGGCGTCGCGATACGAAGAGCGCATGAAATTCTCCATGAAAACGAACCAAGCGCCGCCGCGAGCGACCACCAGGCGGGTTCCATCGGGCGCTTTCTCCTGCTGGAGGCCCGGCAGTTTTTTGATCTGGTCCGCGGTGTTCATGGACGCCAGATATTGATCTTCCAACAACTGCCATACATTTCCACCCATATCGTAGAGGCCGTAGCGATTGGCGGCAAAGCTTCCCACTGGCGACGTCCGCACGTAACCGTCATCGTAACTTCCAAGTTGACTGTTAAATCTGTGCGAGAAAGACCTCAGATAGGTCCTGTCCCCGTAGTTTCCGGCTCCCTTGGGCGGGGGAAACTGACTGCCCCAGGGATACTTCTCCGGTCCCACTGCGGCGCTCCATTCGGCGTCCGTGGGCAGCCGGTAATTGCGCCCTTCTTTTTTGCTCAGCCAGGCGCAAAAGCGATGCGCATCCACCCAACTCACCCCCACCACGGGATGATCGCCCGACTGCGAATACCCCGGATTACTCCAACTCAACTCCTTGCGGACTACAATGTTCCCCGCTTGCATGTCGATAGCTAGGATGCCCGTTTGCTCCGTGTCACCCTGCTCCTGAATGAACGCCTGCCAATCGCTGACTCGCGTATCCCACCGGCAAAAGAGCGTATTGGTCCCGGGAACAGGCACGAACTGCTGGCCCAGCGAGTTCACAAACGGATGATCGGGGCTCGCGATCTGGGAATTGCTCTGCCGGGGACGAGGAGTGGAAGGCAACGGCGAGAAGAAAGGCGGAGGCGTTGGGAAGGGCCTGGGTGTGTTAAACGCGATCGGAGAAGCCGGCGGGGTCCACGGAGACGGATGATCCGGCTTCACGACCACCGACGGAATCGGCGTCGTGGAATCGCGCTCGTCGTGATCCGGCTGGTGATTGATCCAAATTCCGATGCCCACGCCGGCAAGGGTGAACAATCCCAGAGCCGCCGAGGCCAGGACAGTCTTCGAATGCCGAAGGGAAGGGAGAGAGAAAGGAAGAACAAAAGGCCAGCGGAAAGGCCCAGGGATGGGAGGACCCTGGCGCCGGGGCTGCTCGGAAATGTTGAGAGCGGCTTTCCACTGCTCGCACGTCTGCCAGCGATCTTCGCGGCGCATTTGCAGCGCCTTGTCCACAGTGGCCAGGAATTCGCGGCTAAATCCTGGGGGCGGGCGATGGCGCAACGGCTCGACTTTGTCCTGGTCCCACCGATCGGCGGCGTCCTCCGGAGCGGCGCCCTTGATAGCGCGATAGAGCACGGCGCCGAGCGCATAGATATCCGTAAAAGGCCCCTGCCGCCCCTTGCTTTGATATTGCTCAAACGGCGCGTAGCCTTTCGTGAGCACCGCGGTCAGGTTCGCGGTTTTTACACCGGTCGAGATGCGGGCGTTTCCGAAATCGATCAGAATCGGACGGCCACTCCGCCGATCCATCAAAATGTTCTCGGGCTTGACATCGCGGTGCAGGTAGCCGCGTTTATGGACGATCTCCAATGCCTCGAGGAGGCAAAGCGTGATGGAGCGAAGATCCTTCTCAGTGGGACTCTGGACCTTGCGCAGCCAGTTCTCGAGGTTGTCGCCCTCGACATATGCAGTGACGAGATAGGCGGTGCCGTGCTGCTCGAAGATCTCGAAAATTCGCAGGATCGAGAGGTGGTCAAGTCCCGCGAGCGTCTTGCCTTCCTCGACGAAGCGCTGGCGCGCCCATTCCAGATTGGGCCTGTCCTGGTGGCTTCGCGCCACGACCGTCGTTCCATCCGTTTCCCGGACGGCGAAATCCGTCGGGAGCAATTCCTTGATCGCGACCTTTCGGTTGAGCCTGGTGTCTTCCGCGAGGTAAGTCAGCCCGAAGCCGCCATGGCCCAGAAGCCGCAAAATCTGGTACTGACGCAGACGGTATCCGGGCGGCAATGCGTATTTGTGTTCGGGCGACATGACGTGCGTTTCGGACGGCAGCGGACCGCGGTCGAGTTGACTGAAAGTTGTCATGGCGCCTGCGGTGGCTGAGGTCAAATGCGGGTTGAGGGTGGTTTTGCTTTCAAAGCTCTTCTGCGCGAATCGCCGCTCCGCTGACAGATATGCGGACGAAATTGGAATCCTCGCGGCGCGGAGCCCGTGAGCGGGTTGACCGGGAATCGTCATGCCGCCGAGACGCAGATGCGCTTTTCCAGGCGATGACCGGCTCTAGCCGTCGGAAACCGCCAGGACACAACGGAACCCGACGTCGTTACGGCGAACCGCTGGGTCGGCGCTGAAACGAAACGACGATCTCAAGTAAGTCTCGTCCTGATTGTGCCACGATGCGCCGCGGATCACCCGGCTTTCTTCTCTGGCATTGAATCGGTCCTCGCACCATTGCCACACATTGCCTCCCATGTCGTACAATCCATATCGGTTCGCGGCGAAACTCCCCACCGGCGACGTGCCGCGGCTCGCAGCAACATAGTTTCCAACTCCTTTCGGGGGCGGCCATCTTGTGCCCCACGGGTAGATGGAGAGCCCGCCGCTCTTGTCCTCGGGGCTCTCCTCGGCCCTTTCATCCGAACCAATGCCCACCGCGCAACTCCACTCGTGATCGCTCGGCAGGCGATACTCTTGCTGCCCAACGATAATCGCGGCATCTCGATCTTTTTTTGTCAGCCAATGGCAAAAGGATTTTGCATCGTCCCAACTCACATTCACCGCGGGGTGCTCCGGCCCTTGCCCATAGAGCGGAACCTCCAGCGCAATCTTCTTCGCGAGCGCATATTGCTCGTAGTCCCGCACGCGCGTGTCCCATGCGCTGAATAATACCCGCCTCCCACTCGTCGCTCCTCCGGTGATTTCCACCGGCACAAACTTCATCCCGAGCGAGTTGACAAACGGATGATCGGCAGTCGCCGATTCGGGAGTCACTCTTTCGGCCACGGGGGGCAACCCATTCGAAGGCGCCAGCGACGGGGACGGGGCGATAGGCGCCACCGGAAGCCCCGAAAGGCCCGAGCCGGGAGTCGCACGGGGAGGAGTCACAGGCGGAGGAGTCGCGGTGGCGGCGGGCGTGCGCACCACAGAAGGATCGGGGCTGGCGGCGGGCGGCGTTGGATTTGCCCGCACAGGAGTGGCCGGTTTTGGGCTGGCAGGCGCCACGGTCGCCTTGCCGCCGGAGCGTTGATCGACTGCCACTGTGGCAGGCTCAGGATTCATCCACTTATAGACGCCCACGCCGGCCACCGCCAGGATTGCTATGCATAGCGCCAGATACGAGGAGAGCTTTTTGATGAAATCTCCGGCCGGGGATTCGGCGGGGGGGATCGAGGGAGCGATGATCGCCGCGGTCACGTTGTCCCCGGAGGGGCCGTTGGCTTGGACGGCCCGACCGACAACTTTGCGGAGTTCAGACTCGAGATTTGATGGCTCAGCCAGGAAAAGGGATGCCATCGCCTTCGGAGAAGTGCGCTCCCAGAAACCGTCCGTACAAAGCACGAATGCGTCGGATTGGCCGATGGCGGCGGTTCCATAGGTGGGCTCCCGATACTCCTGGGTGCCGAGGGATTGCAGCAGCCTCCCCTGGTCTGGATGGCTGCCCATTTCTTCTTCACTCACTTCCCCCTGATCGACGAGGATCTGCACGACCGAATGATCACGGGTGCGGGTCACCAATTGAGAGTTCCGGAAATGGTAGAGCCGGCTGTCTCCGGCATGAATCCAATGGGCCTCGGTGGGGGTGACATAAAGAGCGACGATGGTGGAAGCAGGAGCGCGCTTTTCTCCGGCGACCGCCAAATCGGCGATGCGATTGCGCGCGACGTTGCTGAGACTCAAGAGATCTTTTTTGGGATCGGAAAAGACTCCTCCTCGATCTTTCCATAATTGGCCGGCGGTCTGGACTACGACCGCGGATGCCTCGGCGCCGCTGCGGCTGCCGCCAACGCCATCGCAGACGACGACAAACGTGGAGCCAATCGCGGGATTCTCCCAGATTTGACACGCGTCCTGCTGCGTGGGACGGCCACCCATGTGGCTGAAGGATGCGGTGGCCCTGCAAGCGGGGCGGGGTTTCGTTTTCACGACAACATTTGTCGCGGGGTTGAGGCGCTCAATGCGGGACATAAGAAAGAAATCATTTAGTTCTTAACGATGATGACGATTACATGACTCGCTGGATCGGGAAACACATCGACGATGGGTGTGCCTTCCAGAATTTTGTTCAAGTTCTCCGTGGTGGACGGCAACAAAAGCACCCCCTCGTCCGGGGTCTGCAGGATTTTCTCCCGCTCGGTCGCACTGGAGTACAACGGGAACGGCATGTCCTCCTTATCGCGCCGGCCTTCTTCATAATTGATGCGATCCTGAAGAATGATGCTTTTGACGGCGGGGCCGGTTTTTTGATTGGGGATATCTTTAACCAAATGCTGCCCCGCGGAGTTGCGATGGTCGGCCTCGGACAGCCGGCAGCGATAGCCTAGTGTCGTATCCGTGATGGTTCGTCCGCTGATCACGCGGCTTTTTTTGCTGGCATCCACGATCTGAAGCAGCCGCACGGTGATTCCAAGAGTGCGTTTCGCGTCCTTCTTTGTGGTGCGGTCGAAACTAAAGAATTGTTGGATATCAACCACATCCTTGGGCTTGTCGTAATTCATGATTCTGTATCCCAGATGCGCCCGGTCGTTCGTGGAGTAAGTGGCATTCAGCGCGTTGTCGTCCGCGACGAGTTCAGACCGGGACTTTCTTTTCTTGGCGGCCGGAAGT
>Ga0206813_1170_pt1 | contig 11915 bp, 10 predicted proteins | sample Alteio_BWOrgCont_92_FD_152856 | JGI IMG/M metagenome (GOLD analysis project Ga0206813, IMG submission 152856) | Enriched cells from forest soil in Barre Woods Harvard Forest LTER site, Petersham, Massachusetts, United States -... | ecosystem: Environmental > Terrestrial > Soil > Temperate forest >...
CAAATGGGCCATCTGTTTCTGTTGATTGCAGGACCGCGCAAGCTGGACGTGCTGAATGCCGCCGCCGCTGCGCCACAAAAAAATGCCATCTCACAGTTGGCAAACGACAAGGGAGTGAGACTCGATGTCTACTGGTGTGAAAAGTAACGCTGTCCCGGGCGCGGGCCAGCACGCCGACGGACCTCGGCTGTTAGCCGACATCGGCGGCACCAATGCGCGTTTTGCACTGGAGACAGGGCCGGGCGAGATTGGGCAGGTGCAGGTGTATCCATGCGCCGACTATCCGGGCGTGGCCGAAGTCATCAAGAAGTACCTGAAAGATACGAAGATTGGCCGCGTGAACCACGCGGCGATTGCGATTGCGAACCCGGTCGACGGCGACCAGGTCAGCATGACCAACCACGACTGGACTTTCTCGATCGAAGCCACGCGCCGCGCGCTGGGCTTCGACACGCTGCTGGTCGTCAACGACTTTACTGCGCTGGCCATGGCATTGCCGGGCCTGACGGATGCGCAACGCGTGCAGGTAGGCGGCGGCGCGCGCCGGCCGAACAGCGTGATCGGCCTGCTGGGCCCGGGCACGGGTATGGGCGTGTCCGGCCTGATTCCGGCCGACGACCGCTGGATTGCGCTGGGTAGTGAAGGCGGCCACGCCACCTTCGCGCCGGCTGACGAACGCGAAGATCTGGTGTTGCAGTACGCCCGCAAGAAGTGGTCGCACGTGTCGTTCGAACGTGTGGCGGCGGGTCCCGGCATGGAGGTGATTTACCGGGCGCTGGCGGCACGCGACAAGAAACGCGTACCGTCGAACTTCGACACGTCCGACGTGGTCAAGCGCGCGCTCGAGGGCGAGCCGCTGGCGGCGGAATCGGTTGATGTGTTCTGCGGCATCCTGGGGACTTTCGCGGGCAACATTGCGGTGACGCTGGGCGCGCTGGGTGGCATCTACATTGGTGGCGGCGTGGTGCCGCGACTGGGCGAGCTCTTTGAGCGTTCGTCGTTCCGTAAGCGCTTTGAGGCGAAGGGCCGCTTTGAAGCGTATCTGCAGAACGTGCCGACCTACGTGATCACCGCGGAATATCCGGCGTTTCTCGGCGTCTCGGCGATCCTGGCGGAACAGTTGTCGAATCGCGCGGGCGGGAGTTCGTCGGCAGTGTTCGAACGTATTCGCCAGATGCGTGACGCGTTGACCCCGGCAGAGCGGCGCGTGGCGGATCTCGCGTTGAATCATCCACGTTCGATCATCAACGATCCGATCGTCGACATTGCGCGCAAGGCTGACGTGAGCCAGCCGACGGTGATCCGTTTCTGCCGTTCGCTGGGTTGCCAGGGACTATCCGATTTCAAGCTGAAACTGGCGACCGGGTTGACCGGGACGATTCCGGTGAGTCACAGCCAGGTACACCTGGGCGACACGGCGACGGACTTCGGCGCGAAGGTGCTGGACAACACGATCTCGGCGATTCTGCAGTTGCGTGAGCATCTAAACTTCGAGCATGTCGAGCGAGCGATTGATCTGTTGAACGGCGCGCGGCGCATTGAGTTCTACGGGCTCGGCAATTCGAATATTGTCGCGCAGGATGCGCACTACAAGTTCTTCCGGTTTGGGATCCCTACGATTGCTTACGGCGATCTGTACATGCAGGCGGCGTCGGCGGCGCTGCTTGGGAAGGGGGATGTGATTGTTGCGGTGTCGAAGTCAGGGCGAGCGCCTGAGTTGCTGCGCGTGCTGGATGTGGCGATGCAGGCTGGAGCGCAGGTGATTGCTATTACGTCTAGTAATACGCCGTTGGCGAAGCGGGCTACTGTTGCGCTGGAGACTGATCACATTGAAATTCGCGAGTCGCAGTTGTCTATGATTTCGCGGATTTTGCATCTTGTGATGATTGATATTTTGGCCGTTGGCGTGGCTATTCGGCGGGCCATGCCTAGTGAGGATGTCGCGGAGGCTGTCGCTAAGGCTCGTAGCGGGGCTGATGATGATGCTACTGCTGTACTTGATTGGCTTAGTCATGGGGCGGCTTCTTCAGCGCGGGATTGAGCGGGGGTTTTTGCCTGCGCGGCGGTTTGGTGGTTTGCTTTAGGGCGTTGGCCTTTGTTTGTTTTCTTAGTCTTACTGTGTCACATATTCTGCGGGCCACTGCTTCGATGAATGGTGCAAGCGTTGCGTGAGCCGTAGTCCGAGCAAGATACGCAACGTAGTGATGGAGTCAGGAACGTGGCGTTGTGCGCGCTGGACTGCCGCGTGCGATGTAATCCGCGGGAAGCGCAGGCAGCGCGCGTTCGACGAAGTTTTTTTTATCGCTGGTACCCGATCCCATCCTGAGTCGCTGAGCCATCAGAAAGCCATATGCAGCGATACTCAGTGTGGCGTGGTGGTGAAACCCACGCCAGCCACGCCCTTCGTAGTGACCGAGCCCGAACTCCTGTTTCAGGTCCTGATAGTCGCGCTCGATGCGCCAGCGCATCTTGGTCACGAACACAAGCTGCTCAAGTGTCGCTTCCTCGGGGGCCGTAGTGAGAAAGTATTTGAGCGGCTCCGTATCACCATCAGGCCATTCAATGAGCAGCCATTCTTCGTCGCGAACGGTATTTCGCCAATAGTCGCGATGTGCGGGACGAACCCGCACGGCGGCAAATCGTGAGGAAAGTGCCGCGTTGCTGCCTTCCCTCCAGGTTACGGTTTGCCAGGTGTTCACAGGTAATTGCATGGCCAGTTCCTTCACCGCGAGCGGCTCATGACCGGGCGCACGGCGCAACAATGTCGGTGGCTTGCCGCGCCCGTTCCAGGGCTTGGGCGGAAGCGGCGCCGTACCGGGCGCCCACACAGAGGTGCCCGGCCGGATCCCTACCGCGTACAACAAACCCAGTTCAGTTATGCCATCCCGGAAAGCCGTTTCGTCACCATACCCAGCATCGACCAGCACGATGCCCGGCGTAACGCCGGAAGCGATAGCCTCGCGAAGCTGGGCCAGCGCAATCTGTGGTTTGGTCTCGAAAGACAGATCCTCGGGAATGCCCGCGCGACGGGCACGTTCCGGGTCGTCAATCCATCCCTTCGGGATATACAACTGCCAGGCAATCGGCAAGCTGCCGCGTTGCGTCGCGATCGACAGGCTCACAGCGACCTGACAGTTGTCCTGCTTTCCGAGCTGCCCACAGTACTGACGTGCCACCCCGACCGAATGACGCCCCTTCTTTGGAAAACCTGTGTCGTCAATAATCCAGTAGTAGCCGGTTTCTTCACCCGCATGCGCGTCTAACGCGGGCATCACCCATTCGCGTATCCGCTGCAAGACCGCAGTGTCAGACCAGTCTGCCTTGGCCACAAAGTGGTGGAGTGACTGGTGCTTCGCACTCGCGTGAAGTGGGTCAATATGCGCGGCCATCGGCTCGACGCTCTTGCGTGACAACGGCATTACCAGGCCCGAACAGTAACCCTTGAGGCCCGCATGGCGATCGGCGTGCCCTAACGCATGCGCCAGATGATTCAGATACGCGTCAAATTCGTCGACATCTTCTCTCATCACGATCGCCCGAAGTCAGTATTATTCAATACTACCAGGTATCGCTTTACTGCAAATGAATTTTGTGACACAGTAAGATTAGTAGTCTGTTAGCTTCGCAGTTGGTGGTTCGACTACGGCATTGGCCTCTCCTTGCTTTCTTAGTGGTCTATTAGCTTCGCCCCTGTGCGGGGCAGCACCTACTTTCTTTGCCGCCGCGTAACTATTCAGCGGTTAAGGGCGAAGGCACATGACCGGCGAAGCTCAGAGCGAGAGCATCAACAAGCGGACGGCGTTGTTTGCGTAAGGTAGCCAGGTACGATCGGATGGTGCAAAACGCCTGAAGCCCGAGTGCGGTGCGAAAGCATCCCGACACCTTTTGCTTGAGTTTCGGCATGCGGATATCGCGTTCGGCCTGGTTGTTGTCGAACGGCACGCGATGGTCGGCCACGAAACGCCACACCTGGGCCGCGTAGCGCTCCAGACGTCCCAGTAGATTATAGGCAGCGCTTTGCTTGATCCTGCCACGCAGGTCTTCTCGCGTGGGCTCGCGCGCCTGTTGCGGGTTGAGCCTGCGGCCTTCGGCGATTAGCGCCCGGCTGCGTCGCCGATAGTGATTTTTGCGCGCGGCGCCCAGAGCGGTCTTGCCATCGGCAATACTGCGCTCGACCTCGATCTTCGCCTCGCGTAGCAGCCTGATCATTCGCTCGGCCCAACGCTGTTGGGTGGACTCCCATACGAAGATGAGCTCGCGCAGGTGATGGGCGTTGCACAGCGCGTGTTCGCAGTCATAGTTTGCATACGGAACCCAGCCATCGTGCACGGCCACCCCGGCAAACGACGGCAGAATGCCGAAACTGTCCAGCGCCTCCTGGCCGCGTCGGGTGTGCGAGCCATACCAGCTCAGCGCCTCAGTCGACGCCGTATGTAGCCAGTGCGTCGAGCGTCCAACGCGCATGCTCGTCTCGTCGAAGTGCACCACCGGCGCGCCCTGCAACGCCTGGTTGATCTGTTCCACCGCCGGCCTCAAGTTGCGTGCCGCCTCGTCGATGCAGTTCTGCACCGTGCCGGCGCTCACACCCAGACCGAACAGGTCAGACAGCGCCTGGCGTGCACGGTCGATCGGCAACTGTTGGTATTGCGTCAGATAAACCGCTGCGGCCTTGATCTGGCAACCGTACTGCACCGCCTGGCTCACGTCCCGGGGGAACGTCGCGTGATGAATCTTGCCGCAGCGACACTGCGCCATCTCGATACGATGCGCTGTGACTTCAAAGCAGATGGCCGGCAGATCAACCACCTGGCGCTCTTCGGGCAGCACCGAAACGCGATCGCGCCCGATGACATGGCCACAGGCATCGCATACCGCGGCGACCCGATGGATCTCAACGTGATCGGCCTGCGCGACGCGCTTGAGCGTCTTGCCCGGATGACCCGGCTGAGCGCCGGGTCGCGCACCGCTCGCGCCGCGTAGCGACTTGGGCTTGCGCTTCAAACCATCTGATGACGGCGGCTTGCTCGAGTTGTGACTGTCCTTCTCGAGCTTCGCTTCCAGCTCGTTCAGACGCCTCACCAGATCGATGATGAGCGCGTCTTTTTGCTCGGGCGTCAGGTCTTCGATGTCAGGCATCTTCGTCATGTCCAGCACTATGCAGTGCCTGGCTCCGGTTTACAACTGCTGAATAGTTACGCCGCCGCAAAGAAAGTAGGCAAAGAAAGCGGGCTTCCAACCGCTAGCTCTTAGGTGTCCATCACTCATTTGAACCCGGAGTGGTCCGAAGACAAGACCTACCCTCGCACCACCCCCGTTCGTGACACAGCGCTCATCCACCCCACTCCGCACTGCGTGCATCGCGGATGGGTCTGCATGGGAATACGGGGTCCCAGCAAGCCGCAAGGGCCGCACGGTTCATAGGCGCCGAGAACGCGAGGTCGTAGCTTCCACATCCTGCAGATCGACACGGGCCGAATATAATTAGTATACCTATATAACTTGCGGAAGGCGTTGCACCCGACAGCGGGTCGCGTAGCGCGACGCTGGAACGAATGACAGCCTTGTCACCGATATGTGTGGTGCGAGGACACATCTCGTGTTGGCCCCGTTTCCGGTTTATGGCAGCGATGAACACCCACAGGCTAGCGGTTGCAGCCCGCGTACTTTCTTTTCGGCGGCCGTGTCCTTGTCCACGATCACACGCACAGGATGCTCGCCTTCGTTATAGATGGGCACTTCCATCGTGTGTACTCCATATAATTTCCACAGAACGGTCGGGAAGAAGCCCCATGGGTAAAGGTGGTGCGATTGATGTGTGCCATCGCCCTGCACACTTTCAGACTTATCTCATATACGACTCCACTGAAAAAGGTCAGGCTCCTTAAAAGTTGTTCAACCCTAAAGGAGACTGGCACATGACAAGTTCCAACGCCGACAAGAAAGTTTTTTGTTCGCCACAATGGGTTCGCTCACCTCGCGAGGTGGCCGGGTTACTACGGCAACCGGTGGTTCATCTGTCAATGGGCTGAACATGGCCCGTGTCGGTGACGTAGTGACGTACCCGGACGGGAGCGAAGCGGTCATCATGGATGGCGCGGGCTCCGCACTGGCCATCGACGGTCAACCCGCCGCACTCGTTGGCAGCAGCTTGACCAACGGCGACTGGATTGTGGAGACGCTGCAACAGACATGTGGCATTGCCGTACCCGTCGGTGCGACCATCGAAGGACTTTTAAATGCCGACTATGTGCCGTCGCCGTACTCCGGGACCACTTACCGCTTCGCAGTAAAAGGAGCCACAACCAGACTCGGCGGCGTGCTGCGCGAGGCGCCAAGTGATTTCGCCGTTAGCGCGACTCACCACAACGCCGCCCGCGCGGGTGACTACATCGAATACGGAAATGGTAGGCGTACTCAGATCGTTACAGGCGTTGGTTTGCCCGAGACACCGAATTTCCGCGCGCTCGCAATCGTAGGCAGTCTGCTCGAAAACGGCGATGTGATTACCGATCACCGGCGCCATGCGGTTGCCTTCGCTCCAGTCAGTTCCGATATTTCGATTCACTGATCCGGCATCGCCCAACGGAGTTACAGCCTATGAGAGTTGCATTGGTTCGGCACGGCGATACGACAACAACCGGTGGTTTTGTGATGGCCTTCAAATCCGGGATGCACGACCACGGAAAGAAGATTGCCATTTCAGGCGACAGGTCAACATGTGGCAATTGCAAAGGCGACTATCCCATCCACGGAACCGGTAAGGGTATTTCCAATAGAGGACTGCTTTCAGTCGTAGACGGTGACGCAGTGCTATGCCCTTGCGGGAAAAATCGCGTTATTGCGAGTATGAACGCAGGTTGCCATCTGGAGCGGAAGACTGAAGCGGCTACAGGCACTGCGGCCAATTCCCGCAGCGCCGCCGCGCCTTCAGTGCGTATGGCCTTTGATGAACAGATCCGCTCTGTAGCTGCTGGAACTGCTTTAGACGGCTACCCGTATTTCATCGCAACGGCAGACGGTCGCACTTCCTGCGGTCGCATCGGCGCAGGCGGTCGCCTGCCTCGCATCGCTACCGAAAGCGCAGACGACTACACCGTCTGCTGGGGCGACGATGCCCTGGGGAGACAGGAAGGAAACTGAACATGCCGAACAAACCTACTGTGGTTCGAACCAACTCGACACCCGGCTCCATTAAGGTAGTGGAACTGAAAGTACTAACGTTTCAAGAATTGTGGAACAACTACCCATCGGGAGACCCGTACGACAACCCGGACTATAAGGATCAGTGCGCTATTCGCATGAGCGTAACGCTCCACCGCGTTGGCGTCGAAATGAAGTCGTTTTCCCAAAAACTGGTGAGGCCGCTTTCCGGTCAGCCGACCATCGGTCGAATCATCCTTGACGGTAAGGCAACCGCGACACGCGCTGACGAACTCTCAGAGTGGCTAAAATTGAGACCGTTCGCTGGGTTACCCCTTCCCGAGAATGTCACGGGGGCGGACTGGGAGTCCAAGGTGAAGGGGCGCACCGGCATCATCGCTTTCAGGAACTATTGGGCGCGTAGCCTAAAGGAAAAAGACCCAAGTGGCGGCCATATTGACTTGTGGAATGGCAATCGCTTAACGATTTCCAGCGGGGAAGGCTTGTTAGGTGTATTCGGTCGAGGGATTGGAGTCCACAGCGCGCACTTTCCAGGAACCACTTATGGTTATTCCGACCTGAGAAAGGCAACGGAGATACTGTTTTGGGAAATAAAGTAAGACGCGGCAGCGCTGCAACTGCCTTTCTGCTAGTCGGCTTGCTCACCACCTGGGCTTCCTGCTGGGTGGGCAGTCGCATGTCGTATCGGTTGCCCTTGAAGCCCCTGTTCCGTGGATCGGGAAATTGCAATGAGATCGGCTGGTGCTCGGAGCCTTGGTGGATAATCGCCGCTTTCCTCGCTTATCTCTTCGGGCCTTCAATCGTTTTTGCTGTGACAGGTTGGGTGAGCGTACGCGACGGGACGCAACGCCGGACCGTTGCACTTCGGCTCGCACTCTTGATTGGCCTTACGGCGTTGTTCTATCTCGCCGGTTACGCGACGGGCCCTTAAGCTCTGCGGACCAGCCAGTCTGTCAAATCGTGTTGCTCTACTAGCGCATCCTTTCTGTACGTAATGGAATCGCTTGTCGGTTTCATGAACAGGGGCAGGCGACAATACCCGGTGCCATGCACTGGCGGCTTGTTCGGCCTGAAATGCAGTGGGCGAAGATAATAGAGTGCCCTAAGAAAACAACCAAAGCGCCGCGCAGGCAAAAAAAAAACGCTAAACCACTAAGCCACAACGCCTGGAACAGCCCGTCCGTGCCAACGGACAACCAACAGCCGCCCACAATAGCAAAGCACCCCGGCAACGCCAATAGTAACGCCCATCCCTTTAGGCGAAGCGCCTTGCCAAACCCCAACAGCAAGACTAGCAGCCGCCCCCAACGCCAGTTGGACCGCTCCAAACACCGCCGCAGCAGCCCCCGCATTATGCGGATACCGATGCATCAAATCGGTAGTGCAATTAGCCGACAACAACCCCACGACGCCCACAACAAAAAACAACCCAGCAACAATCGACCACAACCCACCCCACCCGGTCAGACAGACCAAAGAAACAAATAACGAAGCCACACAACTGACAGTCGCCGAAAACGAAATAATCGGCAAAGACCCCAACCGCCCAATCAACCGCGTGTTCATGAAATTACCGAACATGATCCCAACAATATTCAGCGCAAACAGAAACCCATAATGCTGCGCAGATACATGGAAATACTCGATGTACACAAACGGCGTCGCCGTGATGTACGCGAACATCGATGCAAACGCCATCCCGCCGCATAACATAAGCCCCCATGCCACCGGATCACGCAGCAACTTCCCATACGCCGCAAACGACTGCAGCACCGCCGAATGCTTGCGCTTCTCAGGCGGCCACGTCTCCGGGACCTTCAGGTAAGCCGTCACCGCGCACACCGTGCCAAACAGCGTCAACGCAACGAACACCACCCGCCAGCCACCCAGCAACAATAACTGCCCGCCAATCAGCGGCGCCAGTAACGGCCCGATCGACGTCACAATCGCCAGCATCGACAACACCCGCGCCGCATCGGCCGGCTCGTGCGCATCGCGCGCAATCGCACGTGCGAGCACGGACGCCGCGCCCGCGCCGAGCGCCTGCACAAACCGGAACGTCACCAGCGAACCAATCGAAAACGAAAACCCGCAAGCGATGCTCGCCAGCGCATACATGATGATCCCGCCCAGCAACACCGGTCGTCGTCCGAACGAATCGGAGAGCGGTCCGTATAACAACATCCCGACCGAGAAACCGAGCATAAAACTCGTGAGCGTCGTCTGCGCGGCACTCGTGCTGACCATGAACGCCTGCGCAATCGATGGCATGCTCGGCAGGTACATGTCGATCGAAATCGGCCCGCACGCGGCAAGCGCGCCGAGCAACAGGATCAGCCGGCCATCGGGCCGGCGTCGGGTGGCGTGAGACATGGGAATCCAGAAGATGCGGTCCGCCGACCTATGCGTCGGACCGCGGGAAAACGGTGAAAACTGCAGCATTAACAGCCGCAATTGTACGCGACGGTTAACGGGTCGTCGCGCGCTCGCTCAGTCTTCACGGCCGGTCGGTCTCTCTCGAAGATCCGTTCATCAAGACCGGCCTGCATCCCGGCGCATTGCCGGCTCTCGACACAGACACCAGCGCGTCCATGCTCAGCGCGCTGATAAGCGCAGCCTGGCCGCCAATCGGCTAAGCTCCCGCCTGAGCCGCAACGTCCATCCCAACGCACCTGCCCCTAGTCCGTTATGACCGCCTTCCTGCTGATCTGGAGCCCCAAGAAATGGCCCTGGCCAGAACTGCCCGATGTCGCCAAACGCGTCGCCGCCGGCGAAGCGGTGACCGATGTCTGGGGCTGCGGCGTCGCCCGCAGCATCCTGCCAGGCGACCGTGTGTTCCTTCATCGGGTCACCCAGGAACCCAAGGGCGTGTTCGGCTCCGGCTACGTCACGCGCGCTCCGTACGAAGTCCCGGATCCCCATTCCAAACGCGGTTATCGCCTGTGTATTGATTTCGTCTACGACTGGCTGGTCGATGCGCACCGGGATGTCGTGGTCACGCGCGACGCCTTGCGCGTACACCCCTTCTCCGTGCAGACGTGGGATGCGCAAGCATCAGGCACCTCGATCAAGCCGGTGGCCGAAGGCGCGCTCGAGAAGCGCTGGGCCGAGCTGACGGGCAAGCGCAAGCCGCCGAAGCTCGAGGCGCCGTCAGGTCCGACGCGCTCCAGCAAGGTGTCGGCTCATGCAGCGGCAAAGCGGGCGGGCGAAGCAGCGGCGAAACACGGCAGCGTCACCCGCAAAAGTCCTCGTCGCAGCAAACCTGCAACCTGAACGGCTCCCTGGCCTCGCCCGAAGGGACGTTTCACAGATCAAATGCGAGCGCGTGATCGCACAGGCCACCCCGCAGTCCGCGAACCTCAGCGCCCTGCGCCCAGAAAGCGCCTGCGTGCCGGCTTCAGCACGAACATGGCCAGCGCGGCGGTGCTCAGATCGAGCACGATTGCGCAGCCGAACACCGGGGTCCAGCTTCCAGTGTGCTGATGCAGCAAGGCGGCGAGCGGACCGCCGAAGACCGAACCCACCCCGAACGAGATATAAAGCCATCCGTAGTTCGCGGTTGCGTAACGGGTGCCGAAGGTGTCGGTCAAGGTCGACGGGAACAACGAAAAAATCTCCCCCCAGCCAAAGAACACGAGGCCCGAAAGAAGCACGAACAGCACCGCGTTATCGCGCGTCAGCAACCAGAGCGTCATGGCAACGCCTTCCAGCGCGAAAGCAAATCCCATGGTGTTTTCGCGGCCCAGACGATCCGATACCCATCCGAACAGAGGCCGCGTCAAGCCATTCGTGAAGCGGTCAATGGTCAACGCGAGCGGCAATGCGGCAAGCCCGAACACCATGACCTTGCTCACGCCAAAGTCGGTCGCGAAGGTCGCCATCTGGGACGTGACCATCAGGCCGGAGGTCGCCATCATCGTCATCATCACGAACATCAACCAGAAAAGCGGCTGTCTGAGCATCCCGGACGGCCGGTAATCGCGCGCGGCGACGGACGTCTGGGCACTCGGCACGCTAGCGCCCAAATCCGCCGGCGGCACGCGCAACCCCTGCGACGCAAGGAAGCCGACAACGGCAAAGACAATGCCGAACAGCCACAAGGTCGACTCCACGCCGCGTGAAGCCAGCGACGCCGCAATCGGAAACGTCGTGAGAATCGCGCCCATGCCATAGCCTGCCGCCACTGCACCGGCCGCAAACCCGCGTCGATCGGGAAACCAGCGGACCATCAGTCCAACCACGCCGACATAGACAATGCCCGTCCCCAGACCGCCGACGCCGCCATAGGTTAGATACAGCATCGGTGTGCTCTGTGCGTACGAAGCGAGCACCCAGCTCACGCCGGCCAGCAGCGTGCCGATCGAAATAAGCAGACGCGGCCCGAAACGATCGATCAGCGCGCCTTGGAACGGCGAAAAGAACGCCTGCAAGAGCACCAGAATCGAGAAGGTGACCTGCAACTCCGGCAGGGCGATGCCGAGCTTGGCGGCAAGCGGCTTCGTCATCAACGTCCACACATACTGCGGACTCGAAATCGTCATCATGCAGACGAGACCGAGGGCCAGCTGGAACCAGCGGGTGCGTGCGATTGACGGCGCGATTGGTGCGGCTGCGCCGTTCAATGCATGCGTGCGGCTATTCATTGGAACTCTCCGTTGCGCATGGCGCGAGCCGCTCGAATCACCCCGGATTCACTTGGACAACGGTCGGCGCCCTATGTATACAAGCCAGTCGACCTTAGCGAAAAGCATGCC
>Ga0206813_1173_pt1 | contig 11755 bp, 7 predicted proteins | sample Alteio_BWOrgCont_92_FD_152856 | JGI IMG/M metagenome (GOLD analysis project Ga0206813, IMG submission 152856) | Enriched cells from forest soil in Barre Woods Harvard Forest LTER site, Petersham, Massachusetts, United States -... | ecosystem: Environmental > Terrestrial > Soil > Temperate forest > O...
GCGGGGTGTGTGATAGCTTCTTTCGGCGAATCTGCGGGCGGCCTCCCTGGGGCGAGTGAGCGTCGCGCGATTCTGTCAGTGCGCCGGGCCCCGGCGATTAATTCAATTTATTTTGGAGGCGCTTGATGAGTGCGAAGTTTGGAATTGCGCGGGTTTGGTGCGCGGCGATTTTGGCCTTGACGCTTAGCGCGGGAGCTCGCGCGGCGGACAAGCATCCGTTCGGCATTGACGATGATTCGGCGCTGCGGCGGGCGCGCGCCATCGCGGTTTCCCCGGACGGCAAAACCGTTCTTTACGATGTTTCATGGGCTGGGACTAAGGGGCCGCGCGCGCATGAATGGCGCTTGATCGGCGTAGCCGGCGGAAATTCGCGCAAGCTTGATCTTCCCGAGCATTTCACTCCGTCTGGATTTACGAAAGAGGGCGACGCGCTGTTCGGCATCGAAGAGATTGACAAGAAAGACCAGTTCTCAATCGTGCCACTGGCGGCTGGAAAGTTGAAGCAGAATCTGGCGCTGCCATCTGGAATTCATTCTGCGTTCATTTCGCCCGATGGGACGCGCTTTGCCTTGCTTGCTGATCCGGCGCCGAAGGATCCACTTGCAGAAGTGCGGCATGTGGCCGAGAACCAGCGGACATCGCTCTACGTGGTTGGCTTGCATGGGGAGAATGGGGCTTGGTGGTGCCCGGCGCTCGATAGCATCAGCGATATTTCGTGGTCTGACGATGGGCAGGAAATTGCGGTGGTGACTGGACTGCCGAAGATCGGACATCACGATGTGCATTCGTACATTGATATTTGCAATGCGGCGGGGGCGCGGCGCGTGGCGGATATTGCGAATTCGACGGCGGGGCTGGCTTGGGCCGATGGCGGGCGCGAAATTGCGGTGACGAGTACCAGCCTCGACGTGCTAACGCCGGATCATGTGTATACGGTCGCCGCCAGCGGCGGGAAATTGACGGATCGCACGCCGGATCTTGCAGGCTCTGTTGAGACGCTTACTTCGGATATGCATGGCAATGTGTGGGTGCTGACGCATCGCGGCGTGATTACGGATTGCGATGCGTTTCGCGATGGGAAGCTGGTGCCGGCGTTTCGCTGGACGGACGGCGTGATTTTGAGCGCGCCGGTGAATACTTCGTTTTCTGGCTCGCCGGATGGGCCGGTATTTAATGTTGGCGATCCCCTGCATTCTCCAAATGTTGCGGTGGCGCGCGATGGGAAGTTGGTGAAGATCACTCAGGAAGGCGACGATACGTTGGCTTCGGTGTCGCTGGGGGATGTGCGGGTGGTGCATTGGACGGCGAAGGATGGCACGAAGCTCGATGGCATCGTTACATTTCCGCCGGGCTACGATGCGGCGAAGAAATATCCGTTTTTGAATTTGCCGCACGGCGGCCCTGAGGCCAACGATGCTCTGGAATTCGATTTCTTTTCGCGATTGGTGGCGGGGCTTGGGTACGTAGTCATACAGCCGCAATATCGCGGGTCGACCGGATACGGCTCGGAGTTTCTTCAGGCGATTTACCAGCACTTTGGCGACCGGGCTTATAGCGATGTGGATTCCGCTACGGATTTTGCAATTGCGCAGGGCTGGGCCGATCCGAATCGCTTGGCAATATTTGGATGGAGCGCTGGCGGATTCATGACTTCTTGGACGGTGACCCAGACGCATCGTTATAAGGCCGCGATTGAAGGCGCGGGGATCACCGATTGGCTGAGCTTTATCCCTACGAGCGATATCTCGCAGGTGGATTATGACGCGCGCTGGCAGGAGAAGGATCCTTCGCCATTCTTGAAATTCTCGGCGGTGATGTTTGCGGATGCCGTGACTACGCCGCTTTTGATATTGCATGGCGAAGCAGATTTGCGTGTGCCTACATTTCAGGGACGGGAGTATTTTGTTTTGCTGGCGGAGCGCGGCAAGACGGCGCGCATGGTGACTTATCCCGGGTCCCCGCATTTTCCGATTTTGGGCGAGCAGCGGCGGGATGTTTTTAAGGAAGTGGCGGATTGGTTGGGACGGTATAACCCGTGAGGCGGAGGATTTTGTCAAATGACTAGTCGATTTTGGCGGGCATTCGGGGCAATGTTGTTTTTCGCTGCGTCGATAGCTACGCCGCGTGTGTTTGCGCAAGCGAATGATGCTAAGCCTGCCGCCGCGCCTGCGAAGAAATCTCCTTGGAAGCCTGAGGACGTGATTTTTACGGATTCGGCCGGCGGATTTCGGATTTCGCCGGATGGTAAATGGGTGGTTTGGGTGAAGGGTACGGCGGACAAGGATAAGGATGCGCGCGTCAGCAATCTTTTTCTTTCTAGCCTTACCGAGAAGAAAGAGATTCAGCTTACTCGTGGCACCGATACTATTTCGGGGGCTCGTTGGTCGCCGTCAGGGGAGACGATTGCGTTTTTGAGTACTCGGGCGTTGCCTAAGCCCAAGCCGGATTTTGCGCCGCTGCAGCTTTGGCTGATTAATTCGCGTGGGGGCGAGGCTTGGTCCGTTACTGAATTTGAGAAAGGGATCAAATCGTTTGAGTGGATTGATAACGACACGATTCTTTTTAGCGCGGAGGAGGATGCTTCTCTTTTCGAGCGGAATACCAAGGAACGCAAGGACGACACTACGGTGGTCGATGACTCGGCCCACGAATCGGCGGTGCGGCTTTACAAATTTTCGATCAAGGACAAGAAAGTCGCGCGGGTTACCGATAATTCGGACTGGATTGGGGATTTCGATGTATCGCGCGACGGCAAATGGGCTGTGGCTGTGGCTTCCCGCGAGTTGAGTTATGCCTGGGATCAGAAAGTTGCGCCGGCTACTTATTTGATCGACCTTTCGAGCGGGAAGCGCACGGAAATTTATCCCGATGGGAAGATTCGACCGTATCAAGTGCGATGGGCACGGGACAATTCGGGATTTTATGTGCTGGCGCCTTATTCGAGCGATCCGCGATTTTTTACCGCTACGATTACGAAAATTTATTTTTACGATGTCGCTACCGGAACGAATACGGAAGTGAATCTCGATTGGGAACGCTCGATGGGATTCGATTTCGAAATCACCAGCGATGGATTCATCGCGTTTTTGGCGGACGGCGTTTATTCGAAGCCGGCGCGTTATACGCGGCATGGTGCAACGTGGTCGCGCGAATGGATTGGAGGGGAGCAGGCTCGGAATTGGTTCAGCTTCGCCGTTGGCGACGATGATCATTCGTTGGTCTACGAATACAGCACGGCTAGCACGCCTTCGCAGTGGTTCCGGGCGCGGCTCGACGGGGCGAAAGTCAGCGGCAGCGTGCAATTCACTGAGCTGAATCCGCATTTCAAGGAACGGACGATCGCGAAGACTGAGGTGCTGCATTGGAAAGGTGCGAATGACGATGATGTGGAGGGAATTCTTTACTACCCGTTGAATTATGAGCCGGGGAAGAAATATCCGTTGATTACCGCGACGCATGGCGGCCCTTCGGGCGCGGATCACGATGAGTGGAGCGAATCGTGGGCTTACTCGAATAATTTATTGAACCAGCGCGGGGCTTTTATTTTGAAGACGAACTATCACGGCAGCAACAGCTACGGATTGAAATGGGTGGAATCGATTTGCTGCGGGAAATATTACGAGCTGGAGATTCCGGACATTGAAAAGGGCGTGGACGCGCTGATTGCCAAGGGGCTGGTGGATCCGGATCGCGTTGGGGCTTTGGGTTGGTCGAATGGATCGATTCTTTCGATCCAATTGATGATTGTTGATCCGGATCGCTATAAGGCGGCGGCTGTGGGCGCTGGCGATGTGGAATGGATCAGCGATTGGGCGAACGTGGATTTCGGCGAGGCGTTTGACGACTATTATTTCGGGAAGTCGCCGCTGCAGGATCCGGAGCTTTATCTCCGCAAATCGCCCATATTCAAAATGGATCGTGTGAAAACGCCTACCTTGATTTTCTTTGGAACCATTGATCGCCAGGTGCCGACTGAAGAAGGTTGGACGCATTACCGGACGCTCTACACTCTCGGCAAAGTGCCGGTGCGATTTTTGCTTTTCCCCGGCGAGCCGCATGGGCCGCGCAAACTTTCGCACCAGATGCGAAAGGTGACCGAGGAGATGGCGTGGTTCGACAAGTATCTTTTCAATGCGAATCCGCCGGAGAATGAGGCGTTCAAGAAAGATTCGCCGCTGGCTACTGCGTTGCGCCGCCGATTCGTGGCCAAGACCGGAACGATTTATGGCGTGGAGTTGACTGTCGCGAGGACGACTTCGAACACTCCGGCGCCGCCTACGGTAATTCCTGAAGTGGTGAAGCGCGGCGAGATTGAAATTGGACGATTTGAAGTTACTCGCGCGCAGTACGCTGCTTTTGACACCAACTACAAATTTGAACCTGGCACGGAAAATTATCCGGCGAATGGAATTACGTTCGATCGTGCCAAAGCTTACTGCTTGTGGCTCAGCGGCGTTTCGAATCAGACCTATCGCTTGCCGAATGAATCTGAAGTCACAGAACTCTACAAAGACCGGCCGGGCGAGAACACTCTCGATTACTGGGCTGGATACACGATCAATCCTGAGGATGCCCAACGGCTGGAAGACAAAATCAAGCTGCTTGCCGGGAATGCACCGCTCTTGAAGGAAGTCGGCAGTTTCTCCGGGCAAGGCGATGAAACCGAGGAATTGATTTTTGATCTGGGCGGCAATGCGGCCGAGTGGGTGATTGCTGCGGATGGATCGGGCAAGACGCTGGGCGGCAGCGCGGATCGTCCGTCGGATTCGAAAGCGCGGTACCGCGGTGCCGAGGGCGATTACACCGGATTTCGCGTCATTCGCGGCGCGCCGAAATCGAAGTAACCGATTGGGATCGCACCAGATTGGCTCTTGTGTGCTGAGCTGTCCGCTCTTAGGCTGGGCGCATGAGCGAATACACTCCTACACCGCGCACGCAGGTGCGCCGCCTGCCCGATCGCGGGCATTACGATTCCGAAACTGTTCATCGCATTCTTGACGAGGGATTTTTGTGCCACGTCGGGTTTGTAGTCGATGGCCAGCCTTTCGTTATTCCCACCGGTTATGCGCGCGTCGATGACTGCGTTTATTTGCATGGATCGGCCGCCAGCCGGATGCTGCGGACTTTGGCCGGCGGGGTGCAAGTGTGCGTAACCGTGACGCTTGTGGACGGGCTCGTTTTGGCGCGCTCCGCTTTTCATCATTCCATGAATTACCGCTCGGTAGTGATACTAGGGCGCGCGCATGCGGTCGAGGATCGAGCGGAAAAATTGCTGGCCCTATCGGCGTTCACAAATCATGTCGTGCCGGGGCGTTGGGATGCGGTTCGCGAAGTGCGCGATTCGGAGCTAAAGGCGACGTCGGTTTTGAAGATTTTATTGCGGGAAGTTTCGGCGAAAGTTCGCGTCGGCCCGCCCAAGGATGAAGCCGAAGATTATGAGTTGCCGATTTGGGCCGGCGTACTGCCTCTGAAATTGACGGCAGGGGCGCCCGTTGCAGATCCGAAATTGCCGGAGGGGATCGGCGTGCCGGAGAGTCTGAAAAACTACTCGCGGGCGCGCGGATGAGCCGGCGGATCGGCGAAATCAACGTAGAGAATTTTGCGAACTGTGCCGTAATCGGAATTGCCGCGGCGGCAGGAAATCAGGAGAGATAGAAGCGGCGCACCCGCCGGCCGAGCGCGCACAATAAATCCGACGTCACCGTGCCAATCTCGCGCGCCGCATCGGAAACTTCGATCGCATCAGCCCCATCGCTGCCGTAAATCGTAACGATATCGCCGACTGCCGCGTCGCGAACTTCCGTGGCATCCACGGTAGCCAAATCCATAGAAATCGTGCCCACCAACGGCACGCGCTTCCCGCGCAAAAGCGCCGACCCGCGATTCGTCCGCGCCCGCACCAATCCATCGGCATAACCAGCAGCAATCACCGCAATCCGCGAAGGCCGCGCGGTCACAAATCGCGCCCCATACCCAACGCCCTCGCCCGCCGCAACATCCCGCAGCGAAATAATCCGCGCCCGCAGCGAAAGACAAGGCCGCAAATCCATCTCCGCCATCACCTCCGCCTTCTTCTCCGGCGGATCAAATCCCTGGTGATAGCCATAAAGAATCGCCCCAGGCCGCACCAAATCCCCCCAGGTAGAAGGCCGCGCGCAAATCGCCCCGCTATTCGCCAAATGCACTAATCCCGGCGAAACGCCCAGCCCCCGCAATCGTTCGAGCGCCGCAAAAAACTTCCGCTCCTGCCCCGCCGTCTGATCGCTGGTGAAATCCTCCGCCGAAGCAAAATGCGTGTAAGTCCCCTCCAGCAAAAGATGCGGGCAGCGCGCCAATTCCGCCGCAAACGCGTCCACCTCGCCCGGCTCAATCCCCAGCCGGTTCATCCCCGTATTAATTTTCAAATGAAAACGCGCCCGAAAATTCCGCACGCGCCGAGCCCGCCGCCCAGCCGCCCGCTCCAATTGCCGCAACTGCTCGAGACGCGTAACCGTCGGCGTCAAATCATGCCGCAATAAAATCTCTTCCTCGCCGGCCCAAAATCCCGTAAGCACCAGAATCCGCTTGCGAATCCCCGCCTCGCGCAACTCAATCCCCTCACTCGAGCACGTAACGCCCAGCCATTCCGCCCCAGCCCGAGCCAGCGCCTTAGAAATCGGCACCGACCCCAGCCCATAAGCATTCGCCTTCACCACCGCCAAAATCTTCCGCCGCGCCCCCACATGCCCGCGAATCACCTTCAAATTGTGCAAAATGTCGGCCAAAGAAATCTCAGCCCAAACCGGCCGCCCCTCGAATTTGATTTTGCGCTTCATGGCAATCGCCGCAGCATCCGGCAAGTGAGAGTATCCCGCCGCCCCGCCCGTTTCGGCAGCCGGCGCATCAATCGTCGGTGAGTCAGTCAACAGTGTAGGCATGGCAATGGAATCCAAGCACAAATGATGCCAAGTCCAGCCGACTCAAAAAATCGCGCGAGCCAGCCCGTAAGCCACTATTTAGAATAAGTTACAAGGACAACGAGAGGAATCGAAAATCCGCCACCCAGCACCAATCAAGAACCATCGTGGAAACACCAACACAACCGTGCCGCCAAGAAACAATCGAGCCGCCGAGCGCCGGCCAACCAACGTAGCGCTGGCGTCCCGCCGGCTCTTACGAGCAACCAGTTCGCTACGACCGAAATCACGGACGGCGCAACCAGTCAAATTCAGCCCATCCGAAACACAGCCAAGAGTGGCTGTACTACAAAACCCTACCCACCGGACTCCTGAAAACTATCCCCACTAAACTCATCCGGCGCCGCCACTTCAAACCGCGTCCAGCGGCTGTTGAACACGAATTGCAACACGCCAGTCGGCCCATTGCGCTGCTTGCCGATAATCAATTTCGTCTTGTTGCGATCTTCCTCCGGCGCATCCTTATTAAAAAAATCCGGTCGATTGATGAACAGCACCACATCAGCATCCTGCTCAATAGCCCCCGACTCGCGCAAATCAGCAAGCTGCGGATCGCGTTTATCTTTCTCCGGTCCACGAGTAAGCTGGCTAAGCACCAAAACCGGCACCTTCAATTCCTTAGCCATAGCCTTCAAAGCCCGCGAAATACTCGAAACTTCCTCATTGCGATTCCCAAATCGCCCGCGCGCCGTAACCAGCTGCAAATAATCCACCACCACCAAGGCCAAATTTTTATCCCGCGCCAATCGACGCGCCTTAGCCGCCATCTCCAACACGCTAGCCGAAGCCGAATCATCAATCCACAGCGGCGCATCCGCCAATTCGCTCAAAGATTCCGAAACTTTCTTCCAGTCATCATGTTTCACATAGCCGGTGCGGAATTTATGCGCGTCCACATGCGCATGCGACGCCAGCAAGCGCAGCAGCAGCGATTCCTTCGACATTTCCAGGCTAAACACCGCCACCGTCTCGCGATTCCGCACCGCCACGTTCTCCGCGATATTCAAAGCCAGCGCCGTCTTCCCCATCGACGGCCGCGCCGCCAAAATAATCAATTCCGAAGGCTGCAACCCGGCCGTCTCGCGATCCAATTCCGGATAACCGGTAGCCAACCCGGTAATCTGCCGCCCGCCGGTAAAAACTTTCTCGATGCGCGTCCAGTTGTCGCGCACCAGATCCTTAACGCCAATCAAGCCAGCCCGAATCCGGTCGTCAGCCAGCTCGAAGATGCTCGACTCGGCGTTGTCGAGAATCGCGTCAGCGTCATCGTCAGCCGCCAGCGCCCGTTCCTGAATCGCCAGCGCCACATGCGCCAAATTCCGCAGCATCGATTTCTCTTTAACGATGCGCGCATAATGCTCCACATTCGATATCCGCGGCACCCCATCCACAAGCTGCGCCAAATAAGCAGCCCCGCCCGCCGCCTCCAGTTCCCCGCTACGATGCAAATCCTCAGTCAAGGTAACCAAATCAATCGCATGCTGCGCCTCAGCCAGCGCAATCATCCGCTCGAAAATCCGCCGGTGCGGATCAAGAAAGAAGTCATCCGTCTTAAGTTTCTCAACAGCCGGATTCAAAGCATGATTGTCGAGCAAAATCGCGCCAAGAATGCTGCGCTCCGCATCCAGATTGTGCGGCAGTGGCCGTTCGAGGTTGACGTCAATCGCCATAGGTTTCGCTTTGTATTCGCCCCAGTGTCCCGCAGTCCGTATTTCTACGCAATGGGTATCTCTTCCCGTAGGGCCCGCGCTTTATGCCGGGCCTCTTCGTGCACGATCGCGCCACAAACCCATGTGCCGAATTTCTGATTGGCTGGGATTGCAATTCGAAGACTGAGTCTGCGCGACCGAGGCCGGGACGTCAACGCGTCGAGGTCTGTGAAATTCAGTCCTCCTGTGCAAATCGCCCGGCTCAGCGCGGCCTTTGATTTTTCTTCGCTTTGCAATTTGTCTTAATCGCTACATGGTGAGATTAAAAAACCTCCTTAAGTCGAATGGAACCAATGAAATAATTTTTTCTAATCGCTACAAAAGTGGGGGGTGGTGAATTCGGTTTTCGTCGCTGGGTGCGCATCGCCGGTGAGAAGTAGGCTCCTTTTTCCCGATTAGAAGTGATCAGGAGGAGTGATTCCCGATTAGAGTTTTGTTCGCCTTTTTGGTGATAAAGGGCAGGGCGGTTGGGACGGCCGCGATCAGCTGGAATCGTGATTTGGAGGCGTTTCGCCGTTGAAAAAAGTGCTGCTACTTCCCGATTAGAACTGGTCCGCCTTCTTTCTTTTCTATGGGTTACGACGGTTTCTAATCGTAGTGATTCCCGATTAGAATTTCGATGCACTGGACTTGGGGGGATTTGAACTTTCGCCGGGTTCACCCGGCGGCGAAAGCGCGGTTGAACGGCGGGAGGGTCTGAAAGGAAAGACCCTCCCCTACTGGGGCCGAAAAAACATGCTTCTTTTTCCCGATTAGAACTTGCCTGCGTTCTTTCTTTTCTTTGGGTTACGACGGTTTCTAATCGTAGTGATTCCCGATTAGAATTTTGAGCTTTTGGGGCGTTCGGGAGGCTGGGGCGCGGGATTCTGGGGCGGCGATCGGCGAACTGCGGGGCTAATCGGGAAATGCTGTCGCTGCCGGCGTTTGTGCCGGGTGGTTTCATCTGCTCCTCTAAACGATTTGGCGCGGTGCCCTTCCCGCCATCGCGGGATCAGGGCATGTGGGCAGCTCAGGTGGGCCGCCCTCGCGCCGGAATTGCGAGTAACTGCGTGGTTATTGTGAAATTACTTTGTGGGTGTGTCAATGGTACGGAGAGGCTAGGACTTAATCATCGCTTGAGCTCGATAGACCCTATTCTCTGAAGGCGTTGTAGAAACTCAACGAACCCTCTTAGTTTCTTGATGTCGCTCTTATCTGTGCCTTCGGGATCGAAGTGCATAACGTCGTTGCGGATTCGGCGAACGTCATCTAGACCCTTGATAAACAGCGCCCGATCGATTTGCAATCCGAGCTTGCCCCAGCCTGCCGGATTTTCTAGGAGCCTCATGTACTCGCCGAACGTTAAATCCTTCACGCCGGCGACTTGTCGTTCGGAATCTCCCGGATCGCGGGCCTGGACGAGCTCCTCATTGGAGAAATTGCCTTCGATCAGGCTTCTGATGTGATTCTCAATTTCATCGAGAATGAGAAAAGGCTCAGAAAGGTCGCCAAATGTAACGCTAATGTCATAAGACGTGATGATTCCACTTATCTTGTTCGTCGTCCGGTCCCGCACAAGGACACAATCGTGTTGTCGCAAAAGATTCACGACGGCGAAGATTGAAGCTTCGGTGCCTATCTCCGCGTGCTGGTCCATCGCGTCCCCGACGCGTGAGAATTTATGCCCCTGAGACCAAAGGCTCCCTACGGATTTCCAACTGAACACTCCCTTTACATCCCGCTCGCCAGTCATAACGGGAAGCTGTGAGAAGTCATTCATGAACATGATTGTCACCGCATGCTCTATTGTTGTATCCGGGGAAGCCGTCACAGGAGGCCGGTTTGCCAGAGCTAGTCGGCCTATGCGGTATGTCGGATCAACTTGTGCCTTCGTCGTAGGCAGGGTAGTAATAACCCGGTTCGTGGCCGCGGCGGAGACAGGAGTGACAGCCTCGGATGGTGACGGTGTAGTTGCAGTCGATTGCTTCACTTCGGTCTTGTGCATGAACATGACGAAGGCATCGAGGTACGTAGCGTCGAAATCAGGTTCCGTCATTAGGTTAAGTTCGTCGAAGGCATCACGGATTACGGAAACTATCCAGCGACCTCGCCGCTGGCTGCCATAGAACCATGATAAGAGTTCGCGGACAGTGAAACTTGGGTTCTCATCCTGTGCGACCTGGTTCGCAATCTCACGTAGCTGCGCCGGAACATAAGGCCAGGGCTCTGGAACGAAGGGAATAATCTCCGTGGTCATATCGCAATCACCCGATGAACTCCAGTATCGTGCCGCGGCTCGCTACTCTGCTAAAACGCTGCTTGTATAGTCTCGTAACGCTACCTGGTTCTAAGCATTTCTCACGACCGACTGAAGTTTTCGAACTTGGCGCTCCAGTTCTTTGACCGATTTCCTGAGGGCTCGGTCTTCCGCGATTCCGGTTACGATCCCCTCGCACTTCGAGCACAAATACATTTTCTTATTGAACTTGTTGCCATTTGCGGATGGCGAGAACTGGTCAAGAACCCAATGCCCTCTTGCGTTGATGTGTCGTTTGCCCCGCCTGTACCGAAACTGATGGCAATCGCACAGCGCGCACTTAACAATTCGCAATGACTTGTAGAGAAAAACCTCAAACGTCTCTGGATTTGGATCGAACGGTCTCGAATGCGTGATCGGTATAATTCTTGTGGCCTTGATTTGCAGAAGCCCGATTCCAAGGGTTGCAGCTTCGCCTATCGTTCTTGCATCAAATTCTCGCGGCTGTGCCAAGTAACATTTGTGGGCAAGCCGTGAATACTGGCTGGCTTGAAGCAGGTTCCTGAGCGACGTTCTGGACCGGCTGGGTTTCACCTCGACAGCGATTCCCTCAAGATGTCGGGCCGCATTGCCCTTTATGCCCCTGATACCGTAAACATCTACGATCTGACGGCCCCAACCGCGCCCGGTAAATGGCAGAACTGAGCCGTTCTTGAGAACGCTCTCCGTTACGCAGCCCATTTTCTGCTGAAGATACTCGCGGATCGGCTCGTAATAATAGCTCTCAGGCCGTTTTCGCAACGCTGCACCCCGTTGTTTTACCTTTGCCGATGAAAAAGCAATCCGGCATCGCC
>Ga0206813_1174_pt1 | contig 11738 bp, 11 predicted proteins | sample Alteio_BWOrgCont_92_FD_152856 | JGI IMG/M metagenome (GOLD analysis project Ga0206813, IMG submission 152856) | Enriched cells from forest soil in Barre Woods Harvard Forest LTER site, Petersham, Massachusetts, United States -... | ecosystem: Environmental > Terrestrial > Soil > Temperate forest >...
CATCGCCTTGATCGCGATACAAGCGGGCTCGTCGTCTTCGCCCGCACTTCGGCCGCGGAGGCTGACCTCGGCAAGCAATTTCGCGCACATACGGTCGGGCGACGCTATTTGGCCATTGTCCGCGGCCGACCGGCGACCGGCCGAGTTGAGTCAGCCATCGTGCGAAACCGCGGCGATGGACGACGTGGCAGCAGTCCCGATATCTCCGAGGGGCAACGAGCGGTGACGCACGTGACGATCATTGAGGAATTGGGCCGATATGCGCTGGTTGAATGCCGTCTCGAGACCGGAAGAACACATCAGGTCAGAATCCATCTAGCCGAGCTCGGCGCGCCTCTATGCGGCGAGACCGTTTACGATCGGCCGTTGCATGGCGCTCCTTTGCCGGACGGAAGCAACGCGCCACGCATCGCGCTGCACGCGGCATTTCTCGGGCTCAAACATCCTGCTAGCAAGCAATGGCTTCAATGGGAATCGCCGCTGCCAAGCGACATGGCTCAGTTGCTCAAAAGCTTGCGTGCAGAGGCCAAATCGCCGCGGTCGTAGAATCGCGGGCTGATCATCTAAACAGCAGCAATAAACACAACGCGCCAATGATGAAGCCCGCCACCGCCGCCCCCGCGATGATCATTGGCCGAACCCATGACCGAGATTTGCGTTCCACTCGCGCTGGCGTGACTTGCTTTTGATCAATTCGGTCTTCATCTGACGGCAGCGGCGTTATCGTAACGCTCGCCTGCAGGGTGCTGGGCGATTTCGCGACGTCGTCATCAAAGAGATTGGCCCAGGGTGAGTCGCCGGCGGTCGTCGATGGTCCTTGCTCTTGGGCTGGCAAGGAATTCAATCCTTGAACCACGGAAAACGGAGCAAGCGCCTGGGCCAATTCAACCGGCGTTGCGAATCGTTCCTCCGGGTTTTTTGCAATTAAGCGCGCGATGATGTTTGATATCTCGAGCGGCACATCCGAGCGAAGCTGGTGAATCGGAACGGGCGATTCGCTCGCATGCCGCACCAGTTTTTCGAGCATCGTGCCGCCCGGGAATGGCACTTGCGCCGTCAACAGAAAATACATCGTGCAGCCGAGACTATATAAGTCGGAGCGAATATCGGCGGAATGGAGATTGCGCGCTTGCTCCGGCGAAAGGTAATCCGGAGTGCCCATCACCTGATATTCCGACGACGGAACCAAATCGGATCCTTCGGCCTGCGGACTGAGCGGTTCGATGAGGCGGGCCAGACCGAAGTCGAGCACTTTGACCAGACATGCGTTTCCGGCAGTATGCAGCAGCAGATTCGCGGGCTTGATGTCGCGATGGACCATTCCCATTTCATGGGCGTATTGCAATCCGATTGCCGCCTGCCGCACGATTTCGCAGGCCTGACCGACGGGCAGCGGTCCGCGATCGTGGACGAAATCGTGCAGGTTCGGCCCGTCCACGAATTCCATAACGAGATAGTGCCGGTCGCCGGATTGGTTGGCATCGTAGGCGGTGACGATGTTGGGGTGAACCAGGCGAGCCGCCGCGCGTACCTCGCGCTCGAAAAATCGCCGGGCCCGCTCCGTTTTCATGAGTTCCGGCGCCAGCACCTTGAGTGCCACGATCCGGTTCATGGTTTGGTGTTCGGCCTTTAAGACGCGGCCCATGCCGCCGCGGCCTAGTTGGTCCAGGATTCGGTATTGGCCGAGAATGAAACCTTCGGTCCGTCCCTGGTAGATCATGCCGGCTTGAAATCGCGTCAATATTCCCCGCTCGACCAAGGCGCGAGCCAGCGCCTTTCCTCGAGTCGCTTCCAGCGCAAGCGCCTCGACGCGCACCAAGTCGCGCTCGGAGAGGAGGCCGCTTTCGCGGAGTCTCGAGACAAACGTTTCGCAGTCAATTTGCTGCGTTGCCATAAAATCCCGCGGCAAACACCATTTCTGTCGATTGTCACCATCGCGGCTGGGCAGGCGAGTCCCTTAGCTTAGATGTTGATTTCCGGCAAGAGGTTCCGCCCAATCGCGCTTTGAGACGGTCATGCAATCATAGCCTACGGATGCCATATAATGAAATCATGAGGAAGGCCCCGAGCCCACGGTCGATTGTCCGTGGGTTTTTGCTTGCTTTGCCGCTCGCCGGCTTGGCAACCGTTCCAGTCGCGTGCAATCTCGGCTCTTCGGCCGAGACGCACATGATCGGTCATCTCGCCCCACGCTCCGGACCGGACGGATCGGCCGGAATACGGCTTGGAGAAGCCGTTGCGATGGTCGTCGAGTCGATCAATCATGATGAAGCAAGCGGCGTCGAGCACCGACAAATTACGGTAGTGCATGCGGATACGGGTCCGAATCTGGACGGGTTTACATTTCAAGCGACCCGGCTTCTTTCTGTCAATCGCGTCGAGGCCCTTGTGGGCGCCACGAATACGGCCCAACTTGCAAAATGCGTAATACCGGTTCAAACCGACGAAGTTGTGATGGTCAGTCCCAGTAGCGCGCTCGTCGGTACGCCGACAAAGCTCATTTGGGCAGTAGGCCTGCCGTCGCCGATTCGCGGAAGATTGTTGGCACGCCAAGCCGTGGGACCAATGAAGATCACGGAAATCGCGACGGTCGTCGATCAGTCCAATCCAACATATTCGGCGATCCGCGACGGTTTCGCAGCGGAGTTTCGACATGCGGACCGGCATATCGGCAGCGAATGGAGCGTTTCGGCTTCCACGGACCCCGCCGAGCTTGCTGGCAAGATTGTCGCCGCCAATCCCAAAGCGATCCTATATTGCGGTCGTGCCGAGGATTTGTGCGTATATCGAAGCGCGCTCCGCGCAGCCAAATTGTCTGATGCCACGCCAATTCTTTTCGGAGGCGAGGAGGAGGAATCGGTCCTCCGGCAAGAACCGGAGCTGAGCGAAGGCGTTGTCTTCGTGAGCGCGTTCACGTCGCTGGACAATTCCGAAAAGGTCAAAGCGTTCTGCACCGACTTTCGCAATCGCTGCGGCCAATTACCCGAAGCCGTTGACGCTTTGTCGGCCGACGCAGCCCGCATCCTGTTCACCGCGGCGATCAAGGCCCAGACATTCAAACCGAAGGGATCGACGTCGTCGCTGGTCGAAAAACTTGCAAAATTCGAAATTGAACTGCCGACCGGACCGTTCGCATTTTCGGAAGACGGGGTGGCTCAACGGACGTCGTACATTTTGCAGATTCGATCGGGTCAAGTTCAATTGCTGAAGACCTGCCCGCTGGAAAAGCAGTAGTGTCGCCCCCCGCCGCGGGTTATACTACAAAAGCCGCCATGCGGAGTGGCCGCGATGAAGGAGTATCAGCGATGATGGAGCTGGCGCCGCCGCCGCCAAATGTGCCTGGAATCGCTCTGGACGATCGTCCCGGCGGCAAGACACGTCGTAATTTGCGGCTCATCATCTATTCGGCAGTGACCGTGTTTCTGACGGCTTGGTTCTGCACGATGGGTCCGATTCCCGCCGTTCTCGCCATTGTCGTTGCCAAGCACGTGCTGGTCGCAATCCTTCTCATGGGACTCGGTATTGATCGCGTCCGTCGCGAGGCCGCTTAACCGCTGTGGACTCAAGACTCGTGACCGCGACCGATATGCCGCGCAAACTTATCCTGCTCTACGGTTCGATGACGCTAGTCATTTGCGCTGCCGTTGCCGGAATGGTATCGGCTTCCAATTCTCCATTTCGCACGTTCGCTCTGGCCGCAATCGCTTTTTTGATCATTCTCGTTCCAGGATTCTTGCTCCTCCGCTCAATCAATCGCAACGTTCGCGAAGTGACGGATTCGGCTCGCAAGATCGCCGCAGGCCAGTACGGTTATTTGATCAAGGTCCCGGGGTTGGGCGATGCCGGCGAGCTGGCGCGGGCATTCAACGGAATGAGCGCCGAGCTGGCCGATCATTTCGCTCGGATCGAGCAGGACAGTCTGCAACTCCGGGCTGTGCTTGGAGGAATGATTGAAGGCGTTGTGGCCATCGACGCCCAGCAGCGCCTGTTATTTGCCAACGAGCGCGGCGGTCAATTGCTCGGCTTCAACATGAAAACGGCTGTCGGACTACGCTTTTGGGAAGTCGTGCGCCAGCGATCAATCGTGGCGATCGTCGAAAAAGCGTTGGAAAAAGGCGAATCGCTCCGCGAGGAATTTGATTGGAAAGGTAATCCGGCGAAGACATTACTCATCCACGTCTCACCACTTCGCGAAAATCCGGGCGGGGCGATTGTGGTCGTGCATGACACCAGTGATCTGCGCCGCCTGGAGCGATTGCGGCATGAATTCGTCGCCAATGTTTCCCACGAGCTGAAGACGCCGCTGGCAGTGATCAAGGCATCCGTGGAGACACTGCAAGATGGCGCGGTCGAGGACACCGAAAATCGCGGTATGTTCCTGGGGCAGATTCTCGACCAGGCCGAGCGTCTGAACAACCTAATTCTCGATATGCTTAGTCTGGCTCGCATCGAAAGCGGCAGCGAGCGATTGCAATCGACGCGCGTCAGTCTCGCGGAGGCCGTCCAGGATTGCTTCGACCGGCACATAGCCCAGGTGGAACTGCGCAAGCAGCATCTCGAAATGATCCCACCGGAAGAGCCAAGCGCTGCCGAAATTTATACCGATGAAGAAGCGCTCATGCAAATCCTGGACAACCTGGTCGACAACGCCCTGAAGTACACACAAGAGGGCAGTCATATTCGAGTTCGGTGGTATGGGCTGGGCGACCACATATGCATTGAGGTCCAAGACGACGGCCCAGGCATACCCGAGGAAGATCAGCCGCGGATCTTTGAGCGCTTTTATCGCGTTGACAAGGCGCGCTCGCGCGAACTCGGCGGCACCGGGCTCGGCTTGGCGATCGTGAAAAACCTGGCGCACACCATGAAAGGGAGCGTCAGCGTTCGCAGCCTGCCCGGACAAGGCGCGACATTCACTGTTTCACTGCCGAGAATGCTGCAATGACCGCCGGTGTTCATATCAAAACCACTGAGACATCATGAATTCGCAAGACCTGCAGATCGATGGACCGGCCGCCGTGGATCGTTTGATGCGATTCCTGGCCGTCGAAGGCACTACGGGAAAGGAAGCGGCAATTGCCGCGGAAGTCAGCCGAGCGCTGATTGAAGTCGGCATCCCTTCGACCGCGATCCGGCACGACGACGCCAACAGCCGCATACCCGTTCCGACGCAGACCGGCAACTTGCTTGTCGATTTGCCTGGTACACGTCCCGGGCCGCGCCTGTTATTCATGACTCATCTGGATACGGTGCCGCTGTACGCCGGGGCCAAACCGGTGCGCAAGAACGATCGCATTGTTCCGGCCGGTCCAACGGCACTCGGCGGCGACAACCGTACTGGAGTCGCCGCCCTCGTCACGCTGGCCGCGACGCTCATCCACAAAAAGCTCGCTCATCAGCCGATCACGCTGCTGTTTACGGTCCGCGAGGAAAGTGGACTTTATGGCGCTAAGCATGTGAATCTCACCGACCTGAAAAGTCCGGTGATGGCATTCAACGTCGACGGTCGCCTTGCGACTGAAATAACGATCGGCGCTGTCGGCGCTGAACGATGGGATGTGGAGATCACAGGCAAGGCGTCTCACGCAGGCGTCCATCCGGAAAAAGGCATTTCCGCGAGCATCGCCGCATCACTGGCCTTGGCCGACGTCTTTCGCGGCGGCTGGTTCGGCAAAGTGGTGAAGGGCCAGCGTCAAGGCACGAGTAACGTCGGGAGCATCGGCGATCGCGAAGGGCGCAGCGCTGGACAGGCCACAAACGTTGTTACCGACTTTGTTCGAATTACCGGCGAGTCGCGCAGTCACGATCCGGAAACGGCCGCATCGATCACCGCCGCGTATCGCGACGCCTTCAACAAGGCGGCTGCCGAGGTTTGCGATGATCAAGGCGAATCGGCGAGTGTGCGCTTCGAATCGCGGTTGGATTATTTCCCGTTTCGATTGCCGGAAGATTCGCCGGTGGTGGTACGCGCCAAGAAGGCGATTGAGCGGCTGGGCTGGACGCCGACGACAAAGGTCGGCAACGGAGGTCTGGATGCCAATTGGATGGTTCGGCATGGCATCCCGACGGCGACGATTGGCGCGGGACAAAATCAGATTCACACGGTCGAAGAATGGGTAGACATCAATGAGTTCGAGCGCGGTTGCCAGGCGCTGCTGTCAATGGCCGTGACCGAGTAACGAAATTCGCCTTCGGGTCAGAATATGCCTTTGCGGATCGGCAATGGTTGCGGCTTCTGGGGCGATAGCATCGATGCGCCCGTCGAACTGGTGCGCGACGGCAAATTGGACGTGCTGACACTCGAATACCTCGCCGAATTGACGATGTCGATTTTGGCGCTGCTTCGGCAGCGTGATCCGTCCACCGGGTACGCGAGTGATTTTCTCGATGTGCTCGAGCGCCTTGTTCCATTCTTGAAGTCCCAGCCCCATTTGAAGATCATCACCAATGCCGGCGGCATGAATCCTGCCGGCTGCGCATCAAAAGCGCGTGCGATTCTGGATCGGGCTCGACTGATGGACGACAAGATCGGAGTCGTCAGCGGTGACGACCTGTTGCCGGATTTGGATCGCTTGCTGAACAACGGCCATCCGCTTGCCAATATGGACAACGGTTCGTCGCTTGCGAGCATTAGGCCGCGAGTAGTGAGTGCCAATGCCTATCTCGGAGCGAGGCCGATCGTCGAGGCGTTGCATCAAGGCGCTCGCATCGTTATTACTGGGCGCGTCGCTGATGCCTCGTTGACGCTAGCGCCAGCCGTTCATGCCTTCGGTTGGAAATGGGATGATTGGGACCGTCTCGCCGCCGGTTCGGTCGCCGGTCATTTGATCGAATGTGGCGCGCAAGCGACTGGCGGTCTTTGGTGCAATTGGCAGGAAGCTCCCGACCTGGCTGCCGTCGGCTACCCGATTGCGGAGTTCGATTCGAGCGGACAATTTGATCTGACTAAACCGGCCGATAGCGGCGGCGCCATCAACGTCGAGACCGTTTCCGAACAACTTCTGTACGAAGTCGGCGACCCGGCAGCATATCTGACTCCGGATGTCGTTGCCGATTTCACGTCGGTTCGAATCGCTCAAAGCAAGCCAAATGTCGTTCGAGTGCACGCAGGACGTGGCAAGCCGGCGACGGATACTTACAAGGTATCGATCGCATATCGCGACGGATTCGCCGCAGCCGGAACGCTGGTCATTGCGGGGCCAAACGCCGCCGAGAAAGGTCGACGCTGCGGCGAGATTCTGCTTGAGCGGCTGAACCGAGTCGGCCAAAAACCGGCGCATTCGCTGGTCGAGTGCCTGGGCGCCGGCGCTTGCGTTCCGGGCGTCATGCCGGCCGCCGATCCTCCCGAAGTTGTGATGCGCGTCAGCGTTCGCGACTCCGATCGGGCGAAGGTTGAACGCTTCACCAAGGAATTCGCGCCCCTCGTCACGTCGGGACCTCCTGGAGTGACTGGATACACGACCGGTCGCCCATCGATCCGCGAAGTCTTCGCCTACTGGCCCGCGCTGATCGCCAAGTCCGCAGTGTCCGCGACTGTCCGAATCATTTGAGCGCCTTCGCGCGATTCGATTGATGCTTGCCGCTGATCACTTTGTTGCGCAATTGCAAAGCAGGCTCACATTCTGAGATTCACCACGGAAGACATGGCCCGAGCACGCAAAACGCGAGCAAGATAGCGCCAAGAATGAAAAACAGAATTTCCAAGAATAGGCGCAGCCGTGGCCTCATTGTCGATACCTTCAATCAATTTGAACCGCGCCCGACAATCGCCGATCGAGCACTGAATCAATGCTTTGACAAATCTCGATTGGAGCCATCTTTTTCGCCCAGATCGAGTCTTCGGTCCGTGCCAAAACTGGGATTGACATAGGCTCCGCTCATGGTATTTCGGTCGCTCATGAACGCCATTTTTCGCCAATTGTTCAGCGTTGCGGTGATACTCGGAATTGTGACGGCAGCTTCCGCCGATCCGCCGGTTTCATCGACGGGCAAAGTCCTAGTCATCGATTACGATCGCCTGATGGAAGGAACCATTGAGCGTGATGGCAATCGGTTCCGAATTCGCCAGGGCGCCGGCGAAATGACCGTGCCTGCCACTCCGAACATGATCCTTGTTCCGGATCGTGAAGCCGCGTATCAACTCGTCAAGTCTCGCATCAAACCTGGGGACTTGATGGACCGGGTTCGACTGACGCGCTGGTGCTTGGCCAATCACTTTAATGCGCATGCGGTCGAACAGGCCGAAGCCGCTTTGGCAATCCAGCCGAACGATCAAGCCCTGATGACGTTTTGTGACGACGTAAAACTCCGAGCCTCGCTTGCGCCTCCCCCGATGGTCAAAGTAGCACCGCAACCTGTGCGACTCGCTCCACCCGAACCGGCCATCGTCGAGGTCAATCCGGAATCGTTCAGCGCCTTCGTCACCAAAGTTCAGCCCATCTTGATGAACGCGTGCGCCCAGTGCCACACGGAAGATCGCGGGGGCGCATTCCATTTGGCGCGCACTTCCATGACGTATGGAGACACGCGGGCAACGCAATTCAATCTCGCGGCCGTGAGTTCATTCGTCAATCACGATCAACCGGCAATAAGTCCATTGCTGACGCGAGCGATTTGCATCCACGGTGAGTGTTTGCGGCCGCCGCTCAAAGATCGACAAAACATGGCTTATCGGCATCTCGAAGAATGGGTGCAGCTGGCGACGGGCAAGAAAATCGCGCCGCCGCCAACGGCCGCCGCGATGCCAGGCGCGGCAGTTGCCGAATCCAAGCCGCTACCGCCCGAACCGAACAAAGAAATCCCGCCCGCCGCCGCGGATAATACTCCGTCGAACGACACTCCGGCAACGATTGTCCTTCCGCCGCTCAGAGGCAAAGCCGTTAGCTCTCCTCTACCGGCAAGTGCCAACGATCCGCTCGCCAATCATCCGATCAACCCGCTACCAGCCTCGCCGGGTCAGGCTCCAACGGGCGCGACTCCGGGCAGATTGCCGGCAATGCCCGCGAATACCGAACCCGTTGCGCCGGACCAGACGAAGGTCGAGCCGGTCGATCCATTCGATCCCGCCCAGTTCAATCGCATGAATCCGCCAAAGAACCCTTGAGTAATTTACCGCTTGACGTTTGAAATGCTTTCGAGCGCGAGCATGAGCGCGTGCGTGCCTTTTCGGCCGTAACCCTGAGCTTGGACGGCAACATACAACTGATGAGCCAGCGCCAATCCAGGCAACGCAAGATTCATGCGTTTTGCTTCGGCAAGCGCAATGCCCATATCTTTGATGAAATGCTCGACAAAAAATCCGGGCTCGAAATTCCGGGCCATGATCCTTGGCCCAAGATTTGTAAGCGACCAGCTGCCTGCTGCTCCGACGCTGACCGATTTCATAACAGTTTCGAGGTCAAGTCCCGCCTTGTACCCGTAGAGCAACCCTTCGCACAAGCCAATCATGCCCGATGCAATTAAAATCTGGTTGACCATCTTCGTATGCTGACCGGCGCCCGCCGATCCCTGGTGAATGATGGTTTTCCCCATGCACTAGAAGAGCGGCATTACCGCATCGAAGACTTCTTTGTCGCCGCCGACCATGATCGATAATGCGGCATTCTTCGCTCCCACGTCGCCTCCGGAAACCGGCGCATCGAGCGCACCCACACCTTTTGTTTTCGCGGCTGCCGCTATTTCGACGGCAAGAGACGGATCGCTCGTCGTCATGTCAACGAGAATTGTGCCCGTGTTGCTTCCGGCGAGAGCACCAGCGGGACCGAGGAATACTTCGCGCACGTCCGGGGGAAACCCGACGATCGCAAAAACGATGTCGGAACGCTCAGCAACGGCCTTCGGTGAATCGGCCGCCACCGCGCCCGCGTCGAGCAGCGGCTTGAGTTTTTCCGGACTGCGGTTGTAAGCCGTCACCTGGTATCCCTTGGAAATGAGGTGCTGGCACATTGATCTGCCCATAACGCCTGTGCCAATCCATCCAGCTCTCGTGGCTCCAGGAACCGCTTTTTTGAAGGGCATAGGGTGACCTTTGTTAATTTTGTGTTAAGATATCGTAGAATTTTGCCGAATGGCCTCATGTTACGTTTGACGGACAATTGCGGCAAATCAACTAGCCTGATTCATCCCAGCCCATGGCGATACCGAAAATTCGAGCCCCTATCGTCCTGATCCACGGGCTGATGGGATATGATCACATTCAAATCGCACCAGCGTGGCGCTGGGATTATTTTCGCGGTATTGTTCACGCGCTTACCCAGGCTGGCAACCGGGTCTTAGTGCCGCGTCTCAGCCGCACGTCCGGGATCGAGCGGCGAGCCAGACAGCTAAAGGAATTCCTCGATCAGCATGCCCCAGGCGATGCGGTGCATGCAATCGCCCACAGCATGGGGGGACTCGACGCTCGCTACCTGATCACCCATCTTGGCATGGCCCATAGAGTCCTTTCGCTGACAACAATCGGCACGCCGCATCGGGGAACGCCGTTTGCCGACTGGGGCATCAAGCGATTTGGCCCCTTGGTTGCACCGATCTTGAACGCGCTGCGAATCCCGCACGATGCATTTCGCGACTTGACCACATCCGCCTGTCGCGCGTTTAACGAACGGACTCCGGACATGCCGAATGTCCGCTACTTTTCGGTCGCCGGTCGCTGCGAAAAATCATGGCTTACGCTGCCGTGGCTCCTGCCGTATTCGATGGTGCAAAGAGCCGAGGGAGCAAACGACGGCGTTGTGTCGGTTAGTTCCGCGAGCCACGGCGAATGGACCGAAATGTGGCGCGGGGATCATCTCAATCTCATCAACGTCCCAAATCATCGCGCGCGTCACCGCGGCGAATGGACGGATCGCACAGCCCATTATGCAAACCTTGTCGGTCGCCTGACCGACTACGGTTTCTAATCCGACCGCATCTCCATCGTTACGATCTTGTTACAACAGTAATCGCGCAGGCCGGGTAGAATCCCTCCGAGTGGGCCGTTGCGATTCAGTTTCCCACGAGGTCGAGGTGCCATGCGCGATGCTCAACCATTTCGGGCTTTGATCTGCTTGTTCGGTGCGTTGGCCGGAATCTTGTCTGCGGTTGCAGCGGAACCTCCCAAGGAAGCAACACCCGGATCGTTCGCCGCCGCGATGAAACCGTTTGGCGAGAAACTGTTGGATGTCGCGAAGAAATACGAACAATTCGGGCGCGTGGACGACGAGGCTCGTTGGGCGCCCTTGGACTGTCGCGCCCCGAATCCCGGTACGGTCGCATTCAGCGCCAGCAATCAAGCAGACACGCACGGCAAAAAACTCTACTCGCTTTTCGCAAGCGATCACCAGGCCTACGTTCAGGTCAAAGCAAACAAACTGGCTCCGGTCGGGCAGACCATCGTGAAAGAGTCCTGGATTCCCGAAGAGACGAAAGCGCCAAAATCCAACGAGCCACATTCCAGAAAGCTCAATGCGAAAGGTCAATACGGCCAGGATCTTGTCGATCGCTTCTTCCCCTATGTGCAGAAAGACGGGAAGTGGTTCAAGGCGTCGAAAAAGGCCGGCCTATTCGTGATGATGAAGTTCGACCCAAAGACCGAAGGAACCGATGAGGGCTGGGTCTATGGCACAGTAAGCGCCGACTTGAAGCAGGTTACATCCGTCGGCAGAGTCGCATCGTGCATGGAATGCCACGTGAAGGCAAAATATGATCGCGAATTCGGGCGTGCATCGGGCAAGCAATAACGCGTTCAATCCGTTGAACCG
>Ga0206813_1167_pt1 | contig 11685 bp, 11 predicted proteins | sample Alteio_BWOrgCont_92_FD_152856 | JGI IMG/M metagenome (GOLD analysis project Ga0206813, IMG submission 152856) | Enriched cells from forest soil in Barre Woods Harvard Forest LTER site, Petersham, Massachusetts, United States -... | ecosystem: Environmental > Terrestrial > Soil > Temperate forest >...
AAGAGCAGGAGCAGGGCGGCGGCGAGCCATCCGCCTAAGCTGAAGGGCGTGGGGACGTAGAGGCCGATGAGCAGGCCTCCGGTGATGAGCGCGGCGCCGAGCGCGAGGAACTGGCGCATTCCATAGAGAAACGTAAAGGGCAGGTAGTGGGTGCCCAGGACAATCATGACGGCTGGGTAGAACCAGTTGACGTGATAGAGCGTGGCTGCGCCGACGAGCGGCAGGTTGAGCGGGACGGTGAAGGCGATCTGCCTGGCGAGGGAATTTGTGGGGAAGCCCCTGGGCAGCGAGACCGGCCGGCCCATGAGGCGCAGGACCAGCAGCGTGAGCGGGTAGATGAACACGCCGCCGACGACGAGAGAGAGAATGGCGGCGCGGTGGGTGCTCCATGTGCCGAGGGCGGCAGAAGCGCCCCGGATCAGGGCAGAGACGAGTTGGCCGGCGAATCCGCCAAGGTAGCTGGTGCGGACGTCGCGTTGGGCGTCGGCGATATTCATGGTGCTTATGATCGTGCGCGCGAGCGGAGTGCGACAGTGGGATTTGTCAGACAGAGTGAGTGACAAATGTCAGGTGCGGCGACAATCGCCGATTGAAAGCGGGTCCGTTTTGACATTTTGTCGGCCGCTTCGCGACCGATTCCGCTCGCTGTGAAGAATGTGTTCGGGAGGGCGTGGTCAGCTACACGGAGTCCATTCGACTGCGCGCCGGTTAAGTTGTGCTCTCGCTGGATAGTTCTGTTGCGGCGCTTCGCTCAGGATGACATCCGTGTTTTTATTTTGCTGCGCCTTCCAGCACTGCGTTGGCGCGATTGATGGCATCCGTTAGAACTGTCATCTGCTGTTGGGCGCGGGGCAGGTCTTTGGCGTCGAGGGCTTCGTTGACGCCGGGGATGACGACCGCGGCGTAGCCGGTGTATTCGCCGGGGGCGTAAATGGTGTGCTTGAACCAGGGACGGTTGGGGAGGCCCTGCTCGGCGAGGAAAGATTCTTCGACGTTACGGAGCTGCGTGTTGAGCGCGGTGAGCGCGGCGGTGGAGTCGTTGTCGAGGTGCTCCTGTTTCTGTTTCACCTGCTGCGCGAGAAGGATGAATTTTTGCGCGGCAGCCTGGACGGGAGCGAAGTCGAGGCCGTTCATGCTCGCGTCCTTCGCTTTTTTCTGCGCGGCGTCGAGGTAAGCAGCGATTTCCTGGCCGTAGGTGACGTAGTCGTAGGGCAGCACGTCGGTGTCGGCCATGTTGAGAACTTCGAGGCCGAAGACGCGGGCCATCTCCTGTTCGTAAACGAAGGTGGGATCGGCGTTCATGACGAACCACGCGTAGTTATCGAATACGGAGTGGTAGACGCCATAGGGTCCGTTGGAGCCGACGTCGGTGGAGGGCACGCCGAGGTGCTGAATGAAGGGCGTGAAGTCGGAGCCGCTGCCGAGGTCGCCGATGTGAACATCGTTGCCGATAGCGGCGTTGTCGCGCGCGGCGTGGTCTTCGGCAGAGCCGTGGCGATGTGCCGCTTCTTCCGCTTGATTTTTCTTCCAGACGTCGTAGACGGAGCCGCCTTTGGGGCTGGGCACTTGTTTGGTGACGGTGCGAACGAATTCCTTGAGGGATGGAACGGCGGCCGCGTCGAAATTGGGGCCGGCGACGCCGACGTCGGTGTTGAAATAGGCGACCGCATTCGCGAGCGGATCGGCGTGATCTTCAGCCCACTCAGTGGAGCCGATGAGGCCTTCTTCTTCGGCGTCCCAACTGCAAAAGACGATGCGGCGTTTCGGTTTCCACCCCTGCTGCAGCAGGACGCCGACGCCGTGGACAGCTTCGAGCATGGCAGCGGTGCCGCTGTTGGGATCGACTGCGCCGTAAACCCAGGCATCGCGATGATTGCCTGCGACGACCCACTCGTCGGGGAAGTCGGTGCCGGGGACCGAGCCTTCAACGTCCCAGATGGTGCGGTATTGATAGTCCATTTTGAGAAGCAGGTGGGCTTTGACGCCGGAGCCAACGTGATAAGTGAACGGCAAAGCGCCCTGCCATTCGCGCGGAGCGTCGGGTCCGCTGAGAGCTTCGAGGATGGGCGCGGCGTCGTGATACGAGAGCGGCTCGGAGGGAATCCTGGGAAGGTTCGGAGCATCTTCGGGCTTGAGGTGCTGTTCGGCGGGGAGATCGGGGCGTGAGGCGATGCCCGGGGTTAATGCATCGCCGGGATATTTGAAGAGGTACTGGACGGCTCCGCGCTGGACGGCGGTGGCGGGGCGGTAGGGGCCGTGGGGATACATGTCGCCGCGGAAGTAGCCGTCGTCGGCGGGATCGGAGTAGATGAGGACGCCGAGGGCCTGGCGCTGCTGGGCGATATAGACCTTAACGCCGCGGAAGTTGCCGCCGTAGCGGCAGATCACAATTTTTCCTTTGACGTCGATGCCGAGGCTTGCGAGTTTGTCATAGTCCTCGGGACGGCAATAGTTCGCGTAGACGACTTCCGCGGTGACGTCGGCGGAGGGCGATGAACCGCTGAAGGCGGGAGTGACGCGGGGATCGTTCTGGAAGGGGTCGTTGCCGTCGACGTGCTCAGGAACGGGTCCGGTCATCAGGAGCTTGCCGGTGGAATCCCACGCCTGGACTTTGACGGAGAGAGGCATGTTGATCCAGGCCTTGTATTCGATGATTTTGGTGTCGAGGCCAGCGGCTTTGAATTTGGAAGCGACGTATTCGGCGGTTTTGTGATCCTCGGGCGAGGCGGCGATATGGGGCTCGGCAGTGAGGATCTTGAGGGCTTCGCCGGCGAGTTTGGGATCGGGCACGGCGAGAAAAGTTTGGTCGGCCTTTGCCTGGTCGGCGAAATTTTTGTAGCCGAAGACGGCAGACGGCGCGGTTTGGGCGCTGAGGAGGGTGGGGAGCAGGAGGGAGGCGGCGGAAGGGAAGAACGGGTCAACGAGTGGCTCCTCGGGAAACAGTCGTCAGTTATCAGTTGTCAGGAATCAGTAGTCAGTGATCAGTTGAATGCAAGCAAAAAGATTACCACTCGGAGGCCGTCCCCTCGCGAGGGGACGGCCAGTAGGGCAGCAGCCCTTTCCCTTGCAGGCCGATCGATTCCGGCACGGAGCTATGCGGCGGGGGCTACGGGCTGAGTGCAGTGGGAGCAGCGTTTGGCGGCGAGCGGGACGTCGGCGAGACATTCGGGGCAGGGACGGGTGGTGGGTGGCGCAGCTTTTGCTGGTTGGAATTTCTTCAGCAGCATTTGCATCGGCAGCACAATCGCGAAGTAGATAGCCGCCGCAACGAGCACAAAGTTGATGATCGCGTTCAACAGTTTTCCAATGTGGATTTCGCCTGGCGCCACGTAGTTTGCAGGGAGCGGGTTGGGAGGCGGAGGAACGTGGTGAAGCACCGGGATGTGGATGACCAGGGTAGAGAAGTCCGGCGCGCCGATGAGGGCCGAAATGACCGGTGTAATGACATCCGCGGTCACAGACGCGGTGATGGCGCCGAAGGCGGCGCCGATGATGACGGCTACGGCGAGATCGACAACGTTGCCGCGCAGGATGAAATCACGAAAACCTTTGAGCATGATGGTTCCTCCGGAAGGGGAGTTGAGAAACAGCGACGCGATGCAGTGCGTGCGGTGGCGCCGAGCAAAGCGGGCGCAGGCCGGTGCGTGTCATTAGAAATTGAATTACTATGATGCCTTTCCGGCGATGATATTGTCACTTAAACCCCAAAATCGCGTAAACCCCCGAGGAGATAGACAGGCATGACGCAGGGTTCTTCGTTCCGCTATGAGCTGGAAGTCACGGAAGACGAAACGAAGTGGCAGACTACCACGATACGTTGCCACGGGCGACTGGTGAGCGACAACGCGAGCCAGATGAAAGAACTGGTGAAGCCGCTGATTGCCCGGGGCGGGCGCATCATTCTGGACTTTGGCGATCTGGAGTATATGGACAGCTCGGGTTTGGGAGCGCTGGTAGGGCTGAAGGTATCAGCGATCCACCAGGGGCTGTGCAAGCTGGAACTGGAGAATCTGACGCCGCGGGTGCGGGAATTGCTGACGATGACGAACCTGAAGGCGCTGTTCGCAAAGTAAGACGAGTTCAGGGATCAGTCGACTCAGGATTCGGCCAACAAAATCATGACTCTTCCTGGTGTGGGTCGTCGTCGTCGCTGACGACGGTGCCGACGCGTGGGCCATCAGGGGTGTGGACGCCCCAGGCCATGCGCGGAGTGTTGTGGGCGAAGCCGAAACGTCCGTCGGGAGCGAGCAGGATGATGCCGCCGTGGCCGCCGAGGCGGCGATGAAGGTAAGCGATGGCATCCGGAGCAACTTGCTCGGGCGCGACACCCGCGAGGACGCGATCAGTAGCCCACTTGCCGAGGACAAGCTTCATGATGGGTTCGCCCCAGCCGGTGAGGGAGACGGCGGCGCTGGCATTATCCGCATAGCAGCCGCAACCGATGAGAGAAGAATCGCCGACCCGGCCAGGAGCTTTGTTGAGGGTGCCACCCGTGGAAGTGGCGGCGGCGAGATTGCCGTGGATGTCGATGGCGATGGCGCCGACGGTGTCGTGTCCGGTGTCGTGTCCGGAGAAGGTGCGGTCCGGCGAGCCGGCGGCCTCGCGAGCCTGGGCTTCGGCGAGGCGCTGGCGTTCGCGGGGCAGGACGAGCTCGGCGTTGTCGATGAGGGGCAGGCCGTGGGACGCGGCAAATTCTTCAGCGCCCTGGGCGACGAAGTAGACGTGGTGGCTCTTGTCGAGGACGAGGCGAGCGGCCTGGATGGGGTTGCGGATGCGCTCAACACAGGCGACGCCGCCGGCGCGGAGAGTAGCGCCGTCCATGAGCAGGGCGTCGAGTTGAACACGGCCGTCGCGAGTGAGGAAGCTCCCGCGGCCGGCGTCGAAGGAGGGATCGTTTTCCATCGAAGTGACAGCGGCTTCGATCGCGTCGATGGAGGACGCACCGCGTTCGAGCAGGCGCCAGCCTTCCTGGAGGGCGTCGAAGACACCCTGTTCGTGAGCTTCGAGTTGGTCGGCGGGGATATCCCAGGCGCCGCCGTGGACGAGGAGGATTGGAGAACGAGCCATAAAAAAGGGATTGTAGCTGGTGGGAAGGGGTGTCTGCCTGGAGCGGGATTTTTTGTGAGCTCGAGTTGAAGTTGACGCGTTGTTGCGCCGATAACCAAATCGAAATGGACGGTGAGATCCAGAGCGAAGGAATGAGGGCGGACCCCCGATACGGGTGTGCGGGCGACGCGGAGATCGTAGTGCCGGGGCGCGGACTGCGGTACGCGGGCAAGATTGGGGATTTGAGCCTGCGCGGATGCTTTATTGAAGTGGGCTGCCGGCTGGAGCGGGGCACGTGCGTGGAGGTATGGATGAACGCGCGAGGTCAGCCACTGCGTGTGGCCGCGAATCTGATGGTGCAAAAGAATTCGGGCGTGGGGCTAAAGTTTCTGGGAGTACCGGCGCGCAAGGAAGAGCAGATCAAGTCGCTGATTGCGGAACTGGCGGAGGAAGCGGCGGCGCGCAAGGCGGCAGAAGCGGAATGCGCGGCGGGGTGCGAGGTCGGGGATGGATTGGGCGAGGCGGATAGCGAAATCCATCTGGTGGAGACGCTGAAGCAGGGGCTGGAGGAACAACTGCTGGAGTCGGAAGTTGGGGCGGAGGACGAAGCTTCCGAAGGCAATCTCTGGCAGCGTTGGACGAGGCGGCTGGAAGCGTGGCTGAACCGCTAGAATTGCGGAGATGAGCGGGCTGGCGGATTGGAATCGGAGGGAATTTTGCCGGAGATTGGCGGCCGGCGCGGTGGTGGCGAGTGTAGGGCGGCGCGCAGGCGATGCTCACGACACCGCGGCATATCGCCTGGTAGCGGAGACGGACCGGGCGCGAATTCTGCGGGCGGCGCAGGCGTATGTGGGATTGCCGCCGCTGACGATTACTTCGTTTCCGGCGCCGCTGAGTCCGGGAGGGCCGCATGACTTTTTTTCGCAGGCAGATTATTTCTGGCCGGACCCGAAAAATCCGAATGGGCCGTACATCAACCGGGATGGGCAGAGCAATCCGGCCAATTTCAATGAGCACCGCAAGGCGATGATCGCGTTGTCGGTGCGGATGCCGGCGCTGACAGCGGCATATCGGCTGACGGGCAAGCGGCGCTACGGCGAGCAGGCGTGCGCGCATCTGCGGGCGTGGTTCGTGACGCCGGCCACGCGGATGAATCCGAACCTGGAATATTCGCAGGGAGTGCATGGGGTTTCGACGGGGCGGTCGTGGGGGATTATCGACACGCTGCATCTTGTGGAGGTGGCGCGGGCGGCGAGCCTGGTGGCTCTGCACCTGATGACGAGTGAGGAGAACGCCGCGGTTGACGATTGGTTTCGTAGTTATCTCGAGTGGCTGAAGACGAGCGAGAAGGGGAAGAAGGAGCGGGATGCGGAGAACAATCACGCAACGTGCTGGGCGCTGCAGGCGGCAGAATTTGCGCGGCTGATCGGGGACCGCGTAACGCGGGACGAGTTGCGGAACGAGTATGTCGAGGTGCTGCTGCCGGGGCAAATGGCGGTGGATGGATCATTTCCGAAGGAGCTGGCGCGGACGAAGCCCTACAGCTATTCAATTTTCAATTTCGATGCGATGGCGATGCTGTGCGTTTCGATCGAAGGGACGGATGCGAATTTTGTGGCGTGGCAAATACCCGATGGGCGCGGGATTTGCAAGGGGGCTGCGTTTCTCTATCCGTATCTGAAGGACAAGAGCGCGTGGTTTTACCGCAAGGACGTGGAACACTTTGATGCGCTGCCGGTACGTTCGCCGGGCCTGCTGTTTGCGGGGCTCGCCTGCGGACGGCGGGAGTACGTGGATTTGTGGAAGACGATGGACCCGGACCCGACGGATGTGGAGATTATTCGGAACTATCCGGCGCGGCAGCCTTTGTTGTGGGTGTAAGGCGCGCGCCATTTCGCCAGATGAGAAAGACCATTCCGCCCATTGTTGCATGAATCGGAGTAGTGCGAGTCCCCGCGGACGCGAACGGCATCGAACAGACATAGATCGCAATGCGATGTACAAAGCATCGTAGTGCGATATAATTAACGAAGAGAGCCAGAGAATAAATCGGGCTCATTCGCAGGGTTAGGCCTTGTCGAATTCGTTCAAATTGGCTGGTGGCCAGCGGAGGTATCTGTGTTTCATCATCTGTCGACGTTGTTGGGATTCCCTCTGATAACTGCTGACGGAAAAAGACGGGCGATCCGCAATTTTCTCTTTGACGACCGATCGTGGCAGGTTCGATATCTGGTTGTCGACGCCGGCAAATGGTTCACCCCGCGTCTGGTCGTCGTTCCCACGTCGGCTGTGAATCTGCCGGACTGGACGGGGAAAATCATCCGTACGCATCTGACTGCTCAGGAAATCTCAGCGTGTCCTCATGCTGAAACGGTGCGGCCGGTCTCGAGCCAGCAGAAGCTGGCGTGGAACAGGCATTTCGGCTGGCGCGATAAGGATCCGAATTGGTCCGGCCCGTCGACGATCGACTTCCCGCGCAGAGAATTCAATGTTTCGGATCATTGCGGCGATCCTCATCTACGCAGAACTCGGGATCTCATTTCGTATCAGGTGTGGACAGAGGACGGGTATCTGGGGCTGCTTCAGGGATTCCTGCTGGGCGATGGGTCATGGCACATCGGCTACTTTCTGGCGAGGACGGGAGACTGGATTTATGGAGAGAAGGTGCTCTCGAGTTCCAGTGTTGTTGGCATTTCATGGGGCCAGGGACGTGTGCTGGTGGAGTCGCAGAGCGACACGATCCGACAGGAAGCCTCTTAGCGATAATTATTGATCCGGGTCGGGCAAGGCAGTTGTCCTGCGATCGGAAAAATGGATCGCGTTACGAGGTAAATTGTAGCAATGAAATCAAGAAACCAGATCCGCGAGATGTCGACAGGCGCCAATCAACGAGAAGTCCAGCGGTACATCGTCGAACTGGCAAGGTTCCGCTACGGTCTGCGGAAGTTCCTGCGCTTCAGTGAGAATGCAGCCCGATCCTGTGGAATTACTCCTCAGCAACATCAGCTGATGCTGGGCGTCGCGGGGTTTACCGGCCGGGGTTCGGCCACGGTCTCGGAACTGGCTGAATTTCTTCAGGGGAGGATTCACTCGATCGTTGGCCTGGTGGAGCGAGCCGAGCAGAGCGGATTGGTTCGCTGTGCAAAGAGCGACGAGGATCGTCGAGTTGTTGTTGTTTCTCTGAGCCGGCGCGGAGAAGAGATTCTGTCGCAGTTGTCTGCGCTGCATCACGAACAGTCGAAGCGGCTGAGGGCCTTCCTGCTGGATCCCGAAGTGACTCGGAAGTTGCCAGAGAAACAAGAAAAGCGAGTTGCGCCGCGTCGCGGAGTGAGCAGGAAATCTCCGGCACGGCGGAAACTCTGAATGAAATTGAAAGGAATATTTCAGATCGCGTGATTTCAAAACGACCCAAGCTGCTGAAGAAGAGAGATTTTCTGCTGCATCATCCGCTGCTGCGCAAGTACCTGCCTCTTGTGCACGAGGATCTCGCCGCAGTGTATTCGCGCGACCTGCAGAAATGGCTGATCGTCGCACCGATTATCGGAGTGGTGACGGGCCTGGCCATCGCAGCGATCTCTGTCATCCTTCTCGGAAAGGTGTGGCCGGCGGTCCTGGGATACTATCTGCACCATCACTGGGCGATTGTGCCGTGCATGGTTCTGGCGTTCGCGATCACGGGATTGATCATGCAGTTCATGACGCCTGACCCGGACGAGCATTCTACCGAAGAAATCATTCGTTCCTATCACGAGCATCAGGGCGACATCGATATGCGCCCGTTCTTCCCCAAGCTGATTGCCGCCATCACGACGGTGGGGTTTGGCGGAAGCGCCGCGCTGGAAGGGCCCAGCATTTACGGGGGCGGAGCGATCGGGTCCTGGTTGTGGACGAAGCTGCGCGGATTTCGACTCGACGACCGGGACCGGCGCATCATGCTGATCTGCGGGGCGGCTGCCGGGATGTCGGCGGTTTTTCGCGCGCCCCTGACGGGCATTGTGTTTGCGCTGGAGATGCCTTACCGCGACGACCTTGCTCATGAAGCGTTGGTGCCCTCGCTGATTGCATCAGTAGTGGCGTTCGTTACCCTGAGCTCATTGATGGGCGCGACGCCGCTGTTTAATTTTGTGGGCAGCCGATCTTTCGATCGCCACGACTTGTACTGGAGCGCGTTCCTTGGTCTGGTCATCGGCCTGATCGCGATGATCTTTGTCGTTACGTTCCGGCGGGCTCGCAGCTTCTTCGTGAAGCTGGCGGTGCCGCACTGGACCAAGATGGCCATCGGAGGTTTAGGAACGGCCCTGTGCGGGTTGCTGTTCCTGCAGATGTATCCCGGATCGCTGGTGCCGCTCGGTCCGAATTACGAAGCGGTGGGGATGGTCCTGAATGGGCACCACGCCACCTCGCAGCTGCTTGCGTTCAGCGGGCTCAAGCTGCTGGCGACAGTATTCACGCTGGGCGCGGGCGGAGTGAGCGCGATGTTCGTTCCTCTTTTCCTGAGTGGGGGCGCCCTGGGAACGGCATTCGCGCAATCCATTGTCCATAGTCCGAGCCTCGATCTTTATGCCGCGGTTGGTATGGCCTCATTTATATCGGCCGGCTACAAAACACCGCTGGCCGCGGCCGTATTCGTTGCCGAGGCCACTGGGGCGCACGCGTTCATTATCCCCGCGCTGATTGGAGCTGCTGTCGCGTACTCGGTTTCGGGAGACGCATCCGCGTCGGGAGACCAGCGCCTGCACGAAGGCGTAAAGCTGCAGGAACTGGCGGAAGTTCCCGTGAGCGAGGTGATGCAGCAACAGCTGGTTTCTGCGCAGGCTTCGCTGACCGTGCATGAATTTGTCGGTATGTTGTCTCCACATTCGCACCATGAGGCATTTCCTGTGTTCGAGGGCGATGAGTTGCTCGGTGCAGTGACTCTGTGGTCGATCGTTCACACCGCGCCGGATCGATGGAAGACGGTAAGAATTCGCAATCTCATCGATGCGCGGATCGGGAAAATCTCGCCGGAGTGCGATGTGACGGAGGCTCTGCGACTGCTTCTCGGCGAACATAAGCAGCCGATGTTGCTGGTGGTTTCTGAGCAGGGCAATATTCAGGGGGTTGTTACGAAGACCGATATCCTGCACGCGTTGAAGGCCCGACAGGGCGCTGCGGACGAGATGGGTTCAGAGGCGGAACGTTCCCCGGTCCTGGTGGAAGTGGGTGGTGGCTCTGACGCGCGCTGAGGCGCGCTGGAACGAAGAAGTTGAGGTGAGAGAAGCGATCGATCAGGAGGTTCACGATGGCTGAGTTTCCTATTCCGGAAGAGGCAACAACTCCCGAAGCGCAGTGGAGCAAAAAGGGTCAGTTTGGTGTTGCTCTTGAACCGGAGGTGATCCGGATTTGCGGGTTTGCTGTCGTCGTGGGTGCGATCGCGGGGTTGGTGGCGCAGGGTCTGCTGGAACTGATCTATCTCTTCACGAACATCTTCTTTTACGAAAAATTCTCGTTTGCCATCACGAAAAACTATCCCAAATGGCTGAACTGGAACAGCTTCACGCAACCTTTCACGCAGCGGTCAGCGTGCACGATCCTGTGAACGGCGATTCGTCTGCAATCATCACTCAGCGAATCCGCGAGGCACTTTCCATCTGGGCTAAGGACGCCCAACTCACGGTTGTCAGCACCGCCGACACGGCAGGAAACTATATCGGCAACGGCGATCCGGATGATCCCGAAAGTTGTCCTCTACCCTCGCTCGACACGTCTGCCACCGGTCAACAGGGCACGCTGTGCACGTTCTTCAAGTACGTTGCCGGCGGGTTGCAGATAGGCAATAAGTTTGTGTCGCTTTCCCCGGCGTACAAAACAAAATATGTCCCTGTAAGGGACCATGACGGCCAATGGAAATCATCGGTGTATTTCGAATGTCATTACTTCGACGTGTCATTGAATCCGGCCACCGGCTTGCCGTTTTGGACAGCCAAGAGCCACGTTGACCTTGACGGTGAAGCCAAAAAGATCGACGGGCGGTGGCTATTGACGCGCGTCACCTCATCCGCCGTTTCGGTTCCCATACCGCCTCCAGTTCCGGTTCCGTGAAGCAACACACCGGATGCACGCGCTCGCCCGGGGCGCAGCGCGTGCATCCGGATCATGCCACCCCTTGAGTATCTTTGATTGCTCGCTGGGAGATCGTCTACCCTGTCCTGCGCAGTCCCGAAGAAGCGCGTCCTGCAAGCCATTCCGACGCTCGACATCGAAGCCACCGCACCGCCAGGGCGGCTGCACGGATTCCGCCGGTAGCGTTCGTGCTGTCTTGCATCCCGTTCCAGGCCACATACGGATCCGAGCGGCCGCAGATCAATCAAATTCATGTCCGGTCACCCTCCGGAACTCGTGTTCGACGAAAACGACCTGCCCGCACCCGTCTCCGCCTGGTAAAGTGTTTGAACTCCGACAGGCTTCCTGGCGGGAACCGCGTTAGACCAGGTTCCGTCAGCTCTCCCTGATCTTGGTTGCGCGAACCTCGCGCGTTTCTTCTTCCATCAACCAGCGCCGCAACTGCAGAAGGTCGTTCGCGCGCGCGATGCCGATCGGTTTGCGCGCTCCCGCCGACTGCACCACAACGACATTCTCGGTGTTCTTCAGCATCATGTC